>ERZ1643250.165-NODE-165-length-81793-cov-70.070665_pt1 | contig 81793 bp, 93 predicted proteins | sample MGYA00579262_ERZ1643250 | MGnify/ENA primary metagenome ERZ1643250 (study PRJEB29033, sample SAMEA4952265) | chicken gut metagenome | biome: Broiler Chicken; feature: Gastrointestinal Tract; material: Caecum | place: Ireland | collected 2018 | study: Broiler... | reverse complement strand
GATCCAGTACAAACTATACAATGCAGAAAAGCCTTGATTTATAGGCATTTTAAGCCCATAAAGCACAGTATAATTTATACATGGACTAACCCCTTATTTAATTATTTATACTCCCCTCGAAATGCTCTGCAGCTCCCCTGCAGGGCATTTCTCTTTTTCATTCTTCTTCATATAAGAAAACAGCCCGTGAAGGTCTCACGGACTGCTTTATCATCGATTATTTCTTCACTCCAAACTCTTCCGCCAGCTTGGCAAATCCCGGCATGGAATTAAGTATGGTCTCATAGGCCACACAGTAGGCAATCCGTACATATCCCGGGCAGGCAAAAGATGAACCTGGCACGATGAGTATATGGTGCTTCTTTGCCGCCTGGCAGAATACCTGCTCGTCTTCTACCGGAGACTTTACAAAAAGATAGAAAGCTCCCTCTGGCTTTATACAGGAAAATCCCAGCTCTTTCAATCCCTGATACAAAGCGTTCCGGTTCCTGTCATAGTAAGGAACATCGGCCTTTGCATCCAGGCATTTAGCCACTGCCCTCTGCATAAGAGAAGGAGCGTTTACAAATCCCAAAATCCTGGTGGCCACATTGGCAGCGCTTTGAAGATCGGAGGAATCAGCAGCTTCATCTGGTATTACCAGATAGCCGATGCGCTCTCCTGGAAGGGACAGGGATTTGCTGAAGGAATATCCCACAATCGTGTCCTTATAATATTTTGTAAGATAGGGAACCTCCACGCCATCATAGGCCAGCTCCCGGTAAGGTTCGTCAGAAATCAGATAAATATCTGTGCCAAATTCCTGCTCTTTTTTAGCCAGGATTTCAGCCATAGCTTTAATAGTTGCTTCTGAATATACCACTCCGGTAGGATTATTGGGAGAATTGACAATTACCGCTTTTGTCTTCTCGGTAATCTTTTCTTCCATTTCTGTCAGGTTGGGCTGGAAAGTCTCTGTATTGGGGCTTACCACTGTCACCTCTCCGTCATAATTTTCCACATAGGAATTGTATTCACCAAAATAGGGAGCAAACACAAGTACCTGGTCCCCTGGGTTCAGGATAGCTTTCAGGATTACATTTAAGCCTCCTGCTGCTCCCACCGTCATAACAATATTATTTTCATGGAAGGCTGTGCTGAACCGCTGGTTCAGAGATTCTGCAACTGCCTGCCGCACATCCTCATAACCGCTGTTGCTCATATAGCCGTGGAGCATTACCGGGTCCTCTTTTTCCAGCTCTTCTATAATGGCTTCTTTCACTTTTACAGGTGCAGGAACATTAGGGTTTCCAAGACTGAAATCATAAACATTCTCTGCACCGTATTTTTCCGCCATTTTCTTTCCTTCTTCAAACATAGCGCGAATAGCGGAACTGTTTTTCACAAAACTTTTCATCTTATCTGCTATCATTACCACTTCATCCTTTCCAGGTTCCTTACGCTCTGGCATGGCCTTTCACGCCCAATACGTCCGGGAATCCATTTTTTCTATTATAGTCTTTTTCCCCTTCCATATCAATGTTTTCCTGCAGACACACTTTTCTCCAGGAAGTCTACAATTTTAGCCGCGGCTTTTCCAGAGATACAGTTTCTCTGGGCCTCTACCATAGCCTGTACCCGTTCTGGAGATTCCAGCAGCCGGATTCCTTCCGCCACCTGTCTGTCTATAGTCCTGGGGGACAAAGACATCTTATGCTTCTCAAAGAACTTTCTATTGGCAGTCTCACAGCCAGGTATGGGGGCTGTATGGACAATGGGAATCCCAGATACTGCTGCCTCTGTAGAGGTCAGTCCTCCCGGCTTAGTATAGATAATATCGCAGGCTTTCATATATAGTTCCATCTGCCTGGTCTTCCCGATTATAAAGAAGTTTTTCTCCCCGCCATATTTCTTTTTCAGCTTCTGGAAAATCTTTTTATTGCTTCCGCAGATAATAGCTACGCAGTCTCTGCCTCCTACTTCTTTCCAAAGCCTTTCCGTAAGTTTCTCCAGGTCACCTGCTCCCATACTGCCGCCCATGAGCAGATATATTTTTTTCTCTGAAGGAAATCCCAGATACTCTCTGGCCTTCTTTTTATCTGCTTTCAGGCGGAACCGGCGGCTTACCGGGATTCCCAAAGGCAAAAGTTTCTCCCTGGGCATCCCTCTTTTGACGCATGTTTCCGTCAGTTCTTCGTGAGGAATGATATAATAATCACACTCCGTCTCTTCCCAGAAAGGAATACAGGTGTAGTCCGTCATAACCGCCAGGGTAAGGGGCAGCCTAATTCCCTTTCTTTTCATATAGGTCAGAGTCTCTGCCGGATAGAGATGGGGCATAAGAACTGCATCAAAATCCTCCTCTTCCAGATATGGCTGAAGATACTTTGCCATTCTGGAATTCACATAATATACGGGAGATTTTCTGGCAATCCGACTCACTGCCATGCCAATATTGTACACAGCCCCGAATACATGGGGCGTTTTCTTAACTGTATTTACATATACATCCTCTACTGCATTGGATACTTTCTGCCCTGCCAGGACCAGATAATCGAACATGATCCCCTGGTGTCCTCTGCTTTCCAGTTCTTCTTTCAGAGCCATTCCTGCGGCATCATGTCCCCCTCCTGTCTTGCAGGATAAGATCAATACTTTCATTTCCTAATTTCTCCTGAATATAAAACTTATTTTTCTGTCTTCTGTATGTCTCAATTCTTCTTTATGTTTATCCAGGACTACTGCAGAAATCAAAAATGTTCCTGCTGCAACAGACGGGTGTATTTTGCATAGAATGCTGCTTACCAGCCAACAGAGATAGGTCACTCCCGTCCTGAGGCTGTGAGGGTTGACAATGATCACCAATGAAAACAGCAGATACCAGAAAATCAGCAGCTCCAGACTGTCCAAAAAAGGATACAAACCTGCCAGAACGCCAAAAGTCACGGCAATTCCTTTTCCGCCCTTCTCTCTTCCTCCCTGGATAGGACATGCATGGCCTATCACTGGTCCGGCCATGATGAGAGCAAATCCCATCTGCTCCGTTCCCAGTTCTCCTGCCGCCAGATGGACAGGCAGAAATCCTTTCAGGATATCACAGATAAGGACCAGCATCCCCCATGCAGGGCCTGCATAAGTAAAGGCATTGGCTGTACCCGGATTTCCATCTTTGCTCAGTTCTCTTACATCCAGGCCGCAGAATATCTTTGGGATCCAGTATCCAAACATGATTCCTCCGGAAAGATATGCCAGCAAAAAATAAAATATATATCTTAGAATCATCATCTCACCTATTACTTTCTGTCCCAGGACCTGATCATCCTGTAAAATTCCGGTATATACAGAATAAGTGTAAGAGCCATGATCAAAATTTCCAGACTGATCAGACGGTCCGCCCAGACACCGGGGATTGCCGGCCAGCAGACTAACAGAAAAAGCAGGACAAAGAGAGAGCCTGTACATACCTTGCCGAACCATTTTGCCCCGTCCAGTTTTCTTCCGTGACGAAGATTTATGATTCCCATAACAGTCATAAAGCCTTCCTTCAGGAGCATCAGAAGAAACAGATAAATCATCTTTTCATATCGGAAGACCAGACAAAGGGCAACAGCCCCATGGGTCAGTTTATCTGCAACCGGGTCCAGAAACTTTCCAAACTCTGTGATCATGTGAAATCGTCTTGCCACCTGCCCGTCCAGGAAATCTGTAATATAAGACAGCAGGATTATGCCTGCTGCCAGATAATAATCTCCAGGTCTTTCTGCCCTCAGATAAATCCAGCAGAATACCGGTATCAGTAAAATGCGAAAGTACCCCATACAATTTGGTATGGAGTACAGTTCTTCCTTTTTTATCTTCTTCATAAGCATCATTCCAGTCCTTTCAGATAGTAGTAACTGTAGCACAGCCTTACTTCTCTGTCAAGAAAGGTTCCTGTTTCATCCAGCTTCGGAGCCTTTGACTACTTCTATAGCCTTCTGAAGCTGATTGTCTTCTTCATGGGAAATTGAAGTCTCCTGTTCAAGGCCTTCACTCAGTTCCACCTCTACATCCGGCTGGATTCCTGTTCCGTGGATACATTTTCCACTGGGTGTATAATATTTCGCTGTTGTAGTTTTAATAGCGCTGCCATCATTAAAAGGAATGAGACTCTGGACAATTCCCTTGCCAAAAGTAGTGGTTCCCACAATCGTTCCTTTACTGTAGTCCTGAATTGCTCCTGCAAAAATCTCAGAAGCACTGGCACTGTTGCCATTTACCAAAACTGCCAGAGGAATATCCAGCTCATTTTCTCCATCACAGGTATATTCCTCTCTTTCTCCATTCTTATCCTCTGTATACACGATCAGGCCCTCAGGAAGGATATCTTCCAGGATATCACATACAGATGTGAGCAGACCTCCCGGATTATTCCTTACATCTATGATCAGTCGTTCCATTCCCTGGTCTTTCAGTGCTTCAAAAGCTTCCATATACTGAGGTTCCGTCTGCTCGGTAAATTCATAAAGGGCAATATAGCCGATATTGTCCTCCAGCATTTCGGACTGTACTACAGGAATATTTACCTCTTCCAGATGCACATCGATCTCCAGGTATTCGCTCTCACCTTCTCTGGCAATGGTCAGATGGGCCACCTGGTCCTGAGAGCTTTTTACTTTGTCTACTACTTCCGACAATTCCATACCAGAAACAGACTCTCCATTAACCTCTACCAGCACATCCTCCGGCAAAAGTCCTGCTTTTTCTCCCGGTGCTCCCTCATAACAGCGGACCACCTTTACTTCTCCAGTGTTTACATCCTGCTGCATTACCACGCCGATTCCTTCATAGGAGCCTGTGGTTTCCGTAGTCAGCTCTTCATATTCCTCACTGGTATAATAAGCGGAATATGGGTCCCCAAGGCTTGCCATCATCCCTTTATACATATATTCTTCCATCTGCTCATCGTCTATATCCCCGGTATAGCTTTCCTTCACTGTCTCTTCGATATACTTTGCCTTCTGTACAAAGCTGTCTGTCACTGCTCCCTGGTTCCTCTCATTAGACTGAACTACGTCGTAAATCTTCAGTCCGCCGCCTCCGATGATCAGCGTGCAGACAATGCCAAGTATAAAGCCTTTTCTGAACCTGCCCTGTTCCATTTTCCGTCCTCCGATTTTTTTCTCTGATATAAATACTGGCAAGACCCACAATCCTGTGTGCCCTGCCAGCTTTGCTAACCTTGCTCTTTGGTTATGATCACACTCTGAGGTGCTTTCTTACTGAGAAAATACTTCCTATAAAACCGATGCCGATTCCAAGTCCCAGTCCGATGGGAACCAGATACTGGAAGACATCAGCTACAGGCAAGAACTGAAGAAAGCTTCCCAGATTCTGAAATCTTTCAATTACATAAGTAATGATTCTTTCGTATAAGAAGTATAGTATGCAGATAGGGATTGCAGCTCCAATAGCTCCCAGAAGGATTCCTTCTATTACGAAAGGAGATCTTACAAAGAAGTCTGTAGCCCCTATCAGTTTCATGATACCGATTTCTTCCTGTCGTACAGAAATACCCATGGTAATAGTGTTTCTGATCAGGAAGAAGGCCACTGCCAGAAGGATCACTACAATAGCAATAGACACATATCCGATCAGCCGGTTAAAGGTGGAAAGAACATCTGCTGCTGCTTCGGACTGTTCTACCTTTCTCACTCCATCCAGACTCTCTGCAAAAGAAACCAGCTCTTCCTGTCCCTCTACATTATCCAGATACACATCATATCTGGAGGAGTTTGCTAAGGGATTATCCTGCATAAAACCTTCTGCCAGTTCTGCATTATCCTCTCCAAGATATACCTTGCTGTAAGCTTCCCATGCCTCATCAGCAGATATATAGTCTATCTCTGCTACTTCTGGCCGGTCTTCCAGTTCTCTTCCGATATCATCAATCTGATCCTGGGTGATGCCCTCATCAAAATACACCAGTATGGCAATTCCTTCCTCAGCAGAATGGACAATATGATTGAAGTTCATGACCAATGCCAGAAACAGTCCAAAGAGGAAGATACAGGCTGCCATAGTGGAAATAGATGCCAGAGAGAACCGCAGGTTACGCCAGATATTTTTAAATCCCTGTTTAAATATGTATGCAATGGTACTAATTCGCATTCCGATATTCCCCTTCCTGTTCGTCGCTGACAATCACGCCTTTCTTCATGGTGATCACACGTTTTCTGAAAGCGTTGACGATTTCTCTGTTGTGAGTAACTACAAGGACAGTGGTGCCTCTTTCATTGATCTCCTCCAGAAGCTTCATGATCTCAAAGGAGTTTTTAGGATCCAGATTACCTGTAGGCTCGTCAGCCAGCAGAATACTCGGTCTGTTTACCAGAGCTCGGGCAAGAGCAACTCTCTGCTGCTCGCCTCCTGAGAGCTGGTCTGGTTTTGACTTGTATTTTTCAGCCAGACCTACCAGAGTCAGTACTTCAGGGACTCTTTTCCGGATAATACGGGTAGGGCGCTCAATAACCCTTTGGGCAAAGGCCACGTTTTCATAGACATTTCTGTCCTTCAGCAGACGGAAATCCTGGAACACAACACCGACTCCCCTGCGGTATTTGGCTACCTTTCTCCGTCTCAGCTTATTCAGCTGCTGGCCGTTTACTGTGATGGTTCCGCTAGTAGGATCCAATTCTTTTAAAAGAAGCTTGATCAGAGTGGATTTCCCTGAACCGCTGTTTCCCACTACGAACACAAATTCACCCTTCTCTACGTGAAGATTCATATGGTCAATGGCCGGCTGGCCCTTGCTGTATGACTTGCTCACGTCCACTAAATCAATCATAATAACCTCCTGTTTTCCTATTGAGAGAAAATCTCTCTTTAGTAATCAAGCGTTTCCATGTATTTCATATACTTCACTACCATCAGAGCGATCTTAAAAGTAATCGCATCTTCAAACACCCTCAGATCCAGGCCTGTGCTTTTCTGGAGCTTATCAAGCCTGTAGACCAGTGTGTTCCTGTGTATATATAGCTGCCTGGAGGTTTCTGAAACATTCAGGCTGTTCTCAAAGAACTTGTTAATGGTAGTCAGCGTCTCCTCGTCAAAGTCATCGGGAGATTTTCCGTCAAAGATTTCCCGTATGAACATTTTGCACAGAGGAATAGGGAGCTGATAGATCAGACGTCCGATTCCCAGGGAACTATAGGCAATAACTTCTCTCTCTCCAAAGAAAATCTTGCCCACGTCCAGAGCCATTCTGGCCTCCTTATAAGACCGTGAAACTTCCTTAAGTTCCTTTACAATGGTTCCATAAGCAATGTGGGTCTTTCCGTCTCGCTCTACTCCCAGGGTAGACAAAATGGTGTAGGCCGCTTTTTCAAGCTGTGCATAATCATCAGCGGGAGCCAGCTCCTTTACGATAATAATGCTCTTCTCGTCTACAGCAGTAACAAAGTCTCCTGATTTTCCTCCTAGAAGATTCTTAATATTTTCCAGGGAACCATAGTCTTTGTCCTGATTGGTCTCCAGAATATATACAACTCTGCGGGCATCAGATTCAATATGGAGCTTTTTGGCCCGGTTTTGGATATCCACCAGCAAAAGATTGTCAAGAAGAAGATTCTTTATAAAATTGTCTTTATTAAATCTCTCCTTGTAAGCAGTGAGCAGGCCCTGGATCTGGAACGTTACAAGTTTTCCCAGGGTATAGGCATCCTCTGCATCACCATCTAACACCAATATGTATTCCAGCTGATGATCATCATATATTTTAAAATACAGATTGTTCCTTACCACCTGGCTGTCTGCGGGAGAATTGGCAAAAGCCATAATCTCTTCTTCTCCGCATACGCTTTCAGGATAGGTAGTGGCCAATACCTTTCCTTCCATATCGGTTACACAAAAATCTGTTCTGGATATTTCTTTTAACCCATCCAGAGTATTTTGAAGTATCTGGTTTGAAATCATCTTGTCTCCCTCTTTCATCATATAGTTTTATTAATTTGTATCCCATAATATAAAAAACCCTACTATATATACTAATACATAATCCTGAAAAAATAAAGAGAAAATCTAAAATTATTACATATTTTTTTCATTTGTAATAATTTCTTCATATTTCCTTCTTTTCTTCTTTATAACTGGAAACCATCTTTTTAAAAATATTTTTTTCCATGATTTTTCCCAGCCAGGCCGGCTTCAGTCCCGGTCCCTTCCAGATTTCCTGGCAGTTTCCCAGGCTGAACCACACTCTCGTATTAACAATTTTTCGGTTTTTACTCACAAATTTCTCCAATTCATAAGTTCTGGAACAGCTTAGGACAGCCTGAGGACTGAGGGCATTAATCTCATTGATCACTCTGTCCACCTGGTCTGTCTCTCCTGTCAGCAGGCTGTCTCTTCCAGTAATAACAATTTCCGGATATTTTTCTTTCAGGTACCGGAACATTCCTTCCGCATCCTCCTGGTCTTCTCCCAGAATAAAGATACGATTCTTATATTGGGCAAGAAGCCAGAAGAGAGTACCAATAAACCCGTGCTGAGTAATCTCCTCTTCCATTTCACTGTCATGGAGTCCTGCTGCCCACAGTATCTCCGTATCATCAGGCACTGCTTTATCCAGCATTTCAATATAGGCCTTCAGCTCAGGATCTTTCTGAGCTTCCACAAAAAGCTTCATGGTAAGTGCCCCATAGGTGGACAGGGATTCCTCCTGATTCCAGTGGACATTAATACTCTCCATAATTTCTTCCACTGAACAAATGTCCAGAGAAATTCCCATAATTTCTACTTTTCCGTTCATATTTCAGCTCCGTCAAATATCTTTTTCCAGCTGTTTCATCAGATAGCGACCTACTACCGGTGAAAAGCCGGAAATATTCCGTATATAGGCAAAATCTTTTCCGAATATCTTCTTCTCTGCCGCCAGGTCCTTTTCTTCCCCGGCAAAAACTCCCAGAACACAGACTCCCTGATTCCGCAGTTTCCGCACCTCAAAGCCAGTGTCCTGGACTGCATATTTGCCTTGATAGGGCTGGGGATTTCTGGCATTTGGCCTGTTCAGGATTACGTCATAAGGTCTTCCGTCGCTTAAAATGATCAATATCTTGTGCTCCTCGTCTCTGGCTGTCAGCCCCTGACCTGCTGCCTTAATTGCAAGGCCGTCCCGGTTATTAGATGAAGTAATATATTCAAAAATGTTTCCGTTTTCTTTCCTGTCCGAATCATAGTCCCGGAACTGGTGCAGAATGGTATAGTCCCAGAAGGTGCAAAAACTCATTACCCGATGAGGGATCCCTACATTACTTAAAGACTCACTTAGAATATATGCCTGGATAGCCACCTGGCCCTGGCGGCTCCTCTGAGAACCGCTGGCGTCAATCAGAACATCTACCACAAAACTGGAACTTTCTGCATGGAGCTCTCTTTTAAAAACCTTCGCGTCCTCTGTCCTTCCTATCCTCCAGAGTCTGGAAGGGATCACGACCCCTCGGTCAGAAAGAGTTTCCTCTGCCTCATCCCGCATGACCAGTGTCTTCTTCAGCATGTCTGTCAGTATCTGGATATTATTTTTTACCAGACGATGATTATCATAATATTCATAAAGGTTTTTATCTTTCTGCTTTCTGGCATACTCATACTGATAATTTCTCAGTACCGGATCTTTCAGGATACCCCTGGTAAAATACAGGCTGCAGTCTCCGTGGATCCCTCTGCACAAAAGATAGTTCAGCCTTTTCTCCTCAGACTCTTTCAGAAAAGTTTTCCCATAGTTTCTTTCTACATAGGAGTATACCTTCTGAAGAGCTTTCTCATCGACTACCAGAACACGCTTTTTGTTTTCTACCTGTTCTGACTCCTCCTGGTCCTCTCCTGTCTCCATCTGATCCAGATTTGTCATATTCTCTGAGACCTTATCCAGATAAGTCTCCAGACTTCCGTTTAAAGCTTCTTCGTCCAGATAGTCCTGCCAGGAAAATTCCGCCAGTTCTTCCAGGGTCACTGCCAGGACCTTTTCCAGATTTCCGTGCTGCCGTTCAAAATAGGGATCTACTACTTCGTTATAAAGCTGGTCTGTGACTTTTATGATATCCATGGTGTTTTCCGCCTTATCCAGGCTTTCTGCCATATCCATCCATTTCCGCTGTCTGGCAGGGGCCGGCTCATGGCCCCTGAGGACCTCCCTGAACAGGGAAATCTTCAGTCTTCCTGCCCCGTTTTCCTGGAGGCGGTGAAAATCCTTCTCCAGAACATCTTCACAGGCCTTTTTTCTTATGGAAGCAACTCCCTCCCGCTCTTTAATAATCTTCCCTGAAACTGCAAATTCAATACAAAGCTGTGCAAGACTCATAAGGGGAGCCTCCATGGCATGAAGATAGATTTTCTTCACCAGGTACAGGGAATATGCTTCTCTGTCAAAATATTTCGCAAAGGCTCCCTGTTTAATGCCGTCATAAAGGGCAATATATTTTGAACGGGTAAATGTCTGAAGATCTGGTTTAAATTCCAGGCCATAATCCCCGCTTACTGTCCACATAAGATTCTTTATTCTGTTTTCCAGTTCCAGCTGAAATTCATCCATAATTTCCTCTATTCTTCAAATACATCCCCGGCTGTCCAGGAATCAGGTATCCTGGTCATCACTACATCCTGTACGATCTCTTTTTCAAAAATATCAAAGCATTTATTCACTACTCCCATTTTCACTGCAAGAGCCGGTTTCAATCCTTTTTCTACTGTCTTCAGCGCTCCGATAACCCCTCGCAGATCCAGGGCCTTGGTGGTGATCTCACTGTTATATGCTTTCAGCTGCAGGTCCATAAAAAGGCCGATCCACTGTTTCAGAGCATTTTCCCTGATCTTTGGAAATTTCCTTTTCAGGATAAATTCCAGCGTCTCTTCATCCTGGGCAGGCATGTCAATGACCAGGAAGCGGGAAACCAGAGCTTCGTTCAGCTCTTTCGTACCTGCATATCCATAATTCATGGTAGCAATAAACCGGGCAGCTTCGTGCATATCAATCCGGTCATATCCAGGCACATCAATACACCTTCTGTAGTCCAGTGCAGCATGGAGTACGGAAACCGCATCGTTCTTAGCCATATTGATCTCATCCAGGATGCCGAAGCCTCCATACTGGGCGCAGCGGTATATGCTGCCTTTTCGAAGCTGTACCCGGTTGTCCGCAAAAGTGTCTGTTCCGATCAGATCTCCGCTGTTTGTATTCACATGAAAAGAAACATTATAGACAGGCCGCCCAAAAATCCATGCCAGATTTTCTGCCAGGATATTTTTCCCTGTGGCCTTGGCTCCTGTGAGAAGAATATTCTCCCCCTGAAGCACTGCAGCAATTCCCATTTCCAATACTTCTTTTCCATAAAAAGGCATATCCGGCTGGGATACTCTGTTCTTTTCTTCCTCCTCTACAGGATAACGGCTCCTGAAGGCTTCTACCTCCTGGATCAGTTCTCTGTCTACCTGTTGCTCTCTTAAAAAATCTAATGTATGGTCCATCTTTTTCCTTTCTCCTGATTTTGCCCATAACAGAAACAAGGCTGCCGCATTGAACAGATATCTTGTTTCATGCAGCAGCCCCGGACTTTCTGAAGTTCCTATACTTCGAATAAAAGATCTCCGTAGGACGGCATTGGCCAGACTTCTTTGTCAACGATCATTTCCAGTTCATCAACTGGTTTTCTCAGGGCGTCCATGGCTGGGATCACCTGACGGCGATAGAAATATGCCTTATCTCTGCCGTCTGACATTCCATGGGCTTTTTCAGATACAGTCTTAAGGTTTTCCAGGGCGTCTCTGGTCTCTTTCAGAAGGCGGGATGTGGTCTGCAAAAGTTCAGTCTGCACATCTACATCCAGCACACCGGCAGAAACAATAGAGTTAATGGCGTCTGCCAGATTCTTCGTATATTTGATCACTGCCGGAATAATCTGTTTTCCAGCAATATCAATCATGGTCTTTGCCTCAATATTGATTGCCTTGGAATAAGTCTCGTATTTAATCTCCTGTCTGGACTCCAATTCTGCTTTTGTAAATACTCCGAACTTTTCGAAAAGCTCCACTGCTTTATCTGAAGTCATTACATCTACTGCCTCTACCATGCAGGTCAGGTTGGGAAGGCCTCTTCTTTCAGCTTCTTCCACCCACTCCTGAGAATATCCGTTTCCGTTGAATACGATCCTCTGGTGCTCCGTAAAGTTTTTCTTGATCAGATCATGAACAGCCAGGCTGAAGTCTTCTGCCTTTTCCAGCTCATCGCAGGCCTCTTTAAAGGCTTCTGCAACAATGGTATTCAGCACCACGTTTGCCGGAGCGATAGAATCTCTGGAACCCACCATACGGAACTCAAATTTATTTCCTGTAAAGGCAAATGGTGAGGTTCTGTTCCTGTCTGTAGTATCTCTCATAAACTCTGGAATGGATTTTACTCCGGTTTCCAGCTTTTCACTTTCAATACTGTGGTCTGCCATACCGGTTGTGATCAGCTGGTTCATTACATCTGTAAGCTGATCTCCCAAAAATACAGAAACGATGGCCGGCGGCGCCTCATTTGCCCCCAGACGATGATCATTTCCTACATCAGAAGCTGACTCTCTCAGAAGATCTGCATGTCTGTCAACAGCTTTGAGGACGCAGCTTAAAATAAGAAGGAACTGGATATTTTCATGAGGAGTATTTCCCGGATCTAAAAGATTGACTCCTGTGTCTGTGGTCAGAGACCAGTTATTATGCTTTCCTGAACCATTTACCCCTGCAAAAGGTTTCTCATGAAGAAGACACTTCATGCCATGCTGAGATGCTACTCGTTTCAATGTCTGCATAATGATCTGGTTGTGGTCTACCTCTACATTAGCTTCCGCATAGATCGGCGCCAGTTCATGCTGTGCAGGAGCCACTTCGTTATGCTGGGTCTTGGAAGTTACTCCCAGTTTCCAGAGTTCCTCATTTACATGTTTCATATATGCAGAAACTCTCTGGCGGATAGTTCCCAGATAGTGGTCATCCAGCTCCTGCCCTTTAGGAGGCATGGCTCCAAAAAGAGTCCTGCCTGTAAACACCAGGTCTTTTCTTCTGCTGAACATCTTCTCGCTGACCAGGAAATATTCCTGTTCTGCCCCAACAGAAGGAATCACCCTTTTCGCAGTGGTATCGCCAAAAAGCCGTACCAAGCGAAGGGCCTGAGTGCCTACTGCCTGCATGGAGCGGAGAAGAGGGGTCTTCTGGTCCAGAGCCTCCCCTGTGTAGGAGCAAAAGGCTGTAGGAATACAGAGAGTTGCTCCTGCCGCATCATGTCTTACAAAAGCCGGGGAAGTGCAGTCCCAGGCAGTATAGCCTCTGGCCTCGAAAGTAGCCCGCAGACCTCCGGATGGAAAAGAAGAAGCATCTGGCTCTCCCTTTATCAGTTCCTTTCCTGAAAAACTCATAAGGACCTTACCATTTGGCTGAGGTGCAGTGATAAAGGCGTCATGTTTCTCTGCTGTTACGCCAGTAAGAGGCTGAAACCAATGGGTATAGTGAGTAGCGCCTTTTTCAATGGCCCATTCTTTCATTTCATGGGCGATAACGTCTGCCATCTCCAGAGACAGCTCCTTGCCCTCCAGTATTGTCTGTTTTAATTCCTTATAGACTTTCTTCGGGAGACGCTGCTGCATCACGAAATCATTAAATACATCTTCTCCAAATATCTCGGTTACATTGGTATATTCGCCCATACTCCGGCTCCTTCCTCTTTTACAATTTTTTAAAACTGTTACTAAGATACCGCAAAAACCCTGAAAATGCAAGTGTTTTTTACAGTTTACATAAAGTTCCCGCTCCAAGGATCAACAGACAGATGCCGCTTATCCAGGAAATATCTTTCCGAAAAACATGTCGAAAATGATTTCCTGCTCTCCATCCGGCCTCCATCATAAGAATGCCTCCAAGAAAAACGCCGGGAATCAGGAGCCCCTCTTCAGCCTGTACCAGTCCTGTGCCGATGCCTGCCGCCAATCCGTCCAGGGAAAGAATAAGGGCCAGTAGAATTCCCTGGAAACAATCCAGTTCCTGAACCTCCTGTTCCTCCCCGCTTCTCCTGCCCTGTAAGAATTTCCATATTCTATATCCCCCCATTCCCAGAAGGACCAGCGCACCTGCAGCAATAGCAATGTTCCTGGGAAAAAAACCTTCCATAACCCTCCCAGTGCAGATTCCGCCAGCCAGAAGAAAACTCATCACAAGATTCATGACCAAAATCATTTTCATGGACATTTTCACATTCTGAGCGCCATATGAAAAACTGACCACAAAAGAATCTGTGGTCAGTGCAGCAATCAACAGGATTACATTAAGAAAAGCAGTCCAGTTCATAATACACCATCATTTATCAATTTCTATATCATATGACAGTGTTTCTTCAGAGGTTTCTTTTACTGTGGGGTTATTTCCTGTTCCTTCTGTTCTTCCTGCTCTTTCTCTTCTATATTCTCCGTCTCATTTGCATTGTTGATCAGCGGTACTTTGTCATTTACGGGCAGCATAATCTTCACTGCATGCTTCAGATTCCGGATTTCTACCCTGTCATGTTCCCCGCCGTACTCTCCGTCAAGAGTCCAGGGAATCTCCTCTTCCCCAATAACGGTCAGAGAAGAGGTTTTAAAGGCCTCAATCATCTTTGTATCATTTCCGCCTACCAAAGAGGCAATAATCTCGTTAAGCTCTAAAAGTGTTTTGGGCATTCGGATAAACATAACCTCAAATACTCCGTCATCCAGCATTACATCTGGACCTGTGAGTTTCTTAAATCCTCCCACTGAAGTGGAATTACTCACCATTCCGAAAATAAATTCCCCCTCCAGATTCACTTCTTCACTTATAACCTGGAGTTTATAAGACTTAATATTAAAAATCCTCTGAGTTCCTTCTAATATATATGCTGCATGGCCCAGGATATTTTTCAAATCCTGGTTTGTTTCATAAGAAACGTCCGTGAAAAGGCCAAAAGCTGCAATATATACAAAATAGTCCTGATTAAATTTCCCCACATCAAAAGCATGGGGTACTCCTTCCACAATATCTGTAGCTGCCTGGAGCATATTCTTGGAAATATGCAGACTATTGGCAAAATCATTAGTACTGCCCGCAGGAATATAGCCTACAGGCGTAGTGCAATCTACCCGCAGCATACCGGAAACGATCTCATCTAATGTGCCGTCTCCACCGCTGGCAACTACAATATCATATTCTCCCGCTTTTTTCCTTGCTATTTTAAATCCATCCATATAGGCCTGGGTAGGATGTACCGTAACTTCATATCCTCCTTTTACAAAAATATCCAGGATATCCATAAGACGAGTTTTGATACTTCCCTTTCCTGACCTGGGATTAAATATGAATAACATTTTTTTGCCCATAAATTTCCTCCAGTCACTATTAACCTTTTCCAGAAGTTTTGATTCTTAATTTTACTACTTTTACAATTATGAGACAAGGTAAAAAAAAGAAGTTATCTCCCGCTTTTAAGTGAGATAACTTCTTTTCCATATCTTTCCGCTCTTCTCGCTCAGAAAATTACAGAAGCTTATACCAGCTCTAATACAACTTCCATTGCGGCATCGCCTTTACGAGGACCGATTTTGATGATTCTTGTATAACCACCATTGCGGTCAGCGTATTTTGGAGCGATTTCTGTAAACATTTTCTCTACCATGTCTACATTCTTTGTGTTTTTCTTTTTGCCAGCTGCTGCAGCAGGAACTTCTGTTACAGGATAGAAGACTTTCAGCATCTGTCTTCTGGCATGTAATCTGGAAGGAGCATCTTTCTTGATCTCTTTCTGTACTTCGTCATATACGGTAACTTTCTTGCCGTCTACAACTTCTTTTACTCTCTTGCCTTCAGCATCTTTGCGGGCAACTTTTGCTGTAACTGTAACAGTCTCAAAGTTGTCTTTTTCGCGAACAGCCATAGCAATAAGGCCTTCAGCGATCTTGCGGACTTCTTTGGCTCTTGTCTCAGTTGTAACAATTTTTCCATGGTATAACAGATTTGTAACCTGATTTCTGAGTAATGCTTTTCTCTGATCAGATGTTCTGCCTAATTTTCTATACTTTGCCATTTTTGATTTCCTCCATTTGTGGAACAATACGCCATGCTTTCATCGGTCTTACTGACGTATTGCTTTATTTCCATAATGTTATATGGCTTACTCTTCGCTTGGATTTAACTGTAAGCCTAATTCTTTCAGCTTCGCCAGTACTTCTTCCAGAGACTTCCGGCCCAGATTACGAACCTTCATCATATCTTCCGGCGTACGGTTGCAAAGCTCTTCAACAGTATTGATGCCAGCACGTTTTAAGCAGTTATAGGAACGAACAGAAAGCTCCAGCTCATCAATGTTCATCTCCAGTACTTTTTCTTTCTCATTGTCTTCTTTCTCGATCATGACTTCTGCAGTCTTTGCGCTCTCAGAAAGATCGACGAAGAGGCTTAAATGCTCGCTGAGCACTTTCGCAGCAAGACTTACAGCCTCGTCTGCATCCAGTGTTCCGTTTGTATAGATATCCAGTGTCAGTTTATCAAAGTCAGTCACCTGACCTACACGGGTATTTTCTACGGACATATTGACACGCTCTACAGGAGTGTAGATCGCATCTACTGCGATCACGCCGATTGGCATGTCGTCTGTTTTTCCTTTATCAGCACTTACATATCCACGGCCTTTTGTAATTGTCAGCTCTGCATTAAATTTGCAGTCTGCTCCGCCGTTTAAGGTTGCAATCACCTGATCTGGATTCAGAATCTCAAGATCCTGGTCAACCTGGATATCAGCGCCGGTAACAACACCTTCGCCTTCAAACTCAATATAAGCAGTTTTCGGCTCATTGCTGTCGCTTAAGTTCTTAATTGCCAGATTCTTCAGGTTCATGACGATTTCCGTCACATCTTCCTTTACTCCCGGAATAGAACTGAATTCATGGAGAACCCCATCAATTTTCACCTGGCTTACGGCAGCTCCCGGCAAAGAAGAAAGCATGATCCTTCTTAAAGAATTTCCCAGTGTAATGCCATATCCTCTTTCCAGCGGCTCTACCACAAATTTCCCATATCTCTTATCATCAGACATCTCTGTGATTTGAATTTTGGGTTTATTAAAATCGAACATGCAAAGCCCTCCTTGCTACGTGCATAATCCTTAATTATTTGGAGTACAACTCGACGATTAACATTTCATTTACAGGTACGTCGATCTCTTCTCTTGTAGGAAGCGCCTTCACTTCACCTTTCAGAGCTTCCTGGTCAACATCCAGCCAAGCCGGAACAAGACGTCCGCCAGTTACTTCCAGAATATCTTTATATCTCTGAGAGCCTTTGCATTTCTCTTTGATTTCAATAACATCTCCAGCCTTTACCAGGTAAGAAGGAATGTTCACCTGTTTTCCGTTTACTAATACGTGTTTGTGGTCAACGATCTGTCTTGCTTCTTTTCTTGTTCTTGCTAATCCAAGACGGAAGATCACGTTGTCCAGACGTGTTTCCAGCATAACCATCAGGTTTTCACCTGTCTGTCCTGGTTTCTGGTCTGCTTTCTTATAGTAGTTGCGGAATGGTTTTTCCAGAACGCCATAGATGAATTTTGCTTTCTGTTTTTCTTTTAACTGAAGTCCGTACTCAGACACTTTTCTGTTTGATCTTTTTAACTGTCTGGTAGATTTTTTATCTATTCCTAAATATACCGGGTCCAGACCTAAGGACCTGCATCTTTTCAGAACTGGTACTCTATTTACTGCCATGATTATTTGACCTCCTAATTAGACTCTTCTGCGTTTTGGTGGACGGCAACCATTGTGTGGAACCGGTGTTACGTCTTTAATGCTTGTAACTTCGATGCCGCATGCTGCCAGTGCACGGATTGCTGCTTCTCTTCCTGAACCAGGTCCTTTTACAAAAACGTCAACAGTCTTCAGACCATGAACAATTGCTGCTTTTGCAGCTGTTTCTGCAGCCATCTGAGCTGCATATGGAGTAGATTTCCTTGAACCTTTAAATCCCAGACCACCGGCACTTGCCCAAGATAAAGCATTTCCCTCAGCATCTGTCAATGTAACGATTGTGTTATTGAAAGAAGACTGGATATGTGCCTGTCCGCGTTCAACGTTTTTCTTAACACGCTTTTTTGTCACTTTTTTTGTAACTTTAGCCATTTCTAAACTAACCTACTTTCTCTAATATTCAAACTCTTGGTAAATTTCTAAATCAAACAGTCCGCTTATTATTTCTTCTTGTTAGCAACTGTTCTCTTAGGACCTTTTCTTGTTCTTGCATTTGTCTTAGTCTTCTGTCCACGAACAGGAAGTCCTTTACGATGACGGATACCTCTGTAGCATCCAATCTCCTGAAGTCTCTTGATATTCAGAGCGATCTCTCTTCTCAGATCACCTTCTACCGGGATCTCTAACTCTTCAATCGCATCACGGATCTTTCCAACTTCTTCGTCAGTGATATCTCTGACACGAGTGTCAGGATTTACGCCTGCTTTTTCCAGGATACGGTCTGCACTTGCTCTTCCGATTCCGTAGATATATGTCAGACCGATCTCAATACGTTTTTCTCTTGGTAAGTCTACACCAGCTATACGAGCCATGTATTTTTTCCTCCATTTTCTGTTAATATTGTTCCTAATTGAGACACATAAAATTGACGGGGTTCTATGCGTCCAGCCGCTGAAAGGAAAGTTCTGCCTTCCTTTTATAATTTTACGCAGCCTTTCCGGTATTGGCGTATACCGGTATTAAGCAATATTCTTCCGCTGTCCTCTCGGTACAGACAGCCACAGGAGATGATACCTTGCGTATCATACTAATATTACTATATTTGATCAGCATGAACAACGCCTCCTGGCGGTTCATACTGCAGCCGCACTAAAATTAACACAAACAAATCGTCAGTAACTAATCTTTGTCTTTATTCAGTCTTCAAAAATTAGCCCTGACGCTGTTTGTGTTTTGGGTTTTCACAGATAATTCTGATGCTTCCCTTTCTTTTGATAACCTTGCACTTTTCGCAAATTGGTTTTACAGATGATCTTACCTTCACTGTTCTTCCTCCTTTCTGAGCATAAAAGTACATTTGATATAATAACACCTCTATGACAAGAATGCAAGAACTTTTTTATGAAATTTTAATCTTTGCAGCTTTTCGGGCTAAAAGAAGAATTGAAAACACCCTGTGTGAAGCGGACTGAAACTGCTTCTTACAGGGTGTCTGCAATTTATTTATCTCTCCAGATGATCCTTCCCTTGCTCAGATCGTAAGGTGACATTTCAATGGTAACCTTGTCTCCCGGAAGGATACGGATGAAGTTCATCCTTAACTTTCCGCTGATATGAGCCAGGATCACATGTTTATTTTCCAGTTCTACTTTAAACATGGCGTTTGGCAATTTTTCAACTACCGTTCCTTCTACTTCAATAACATCTGCCTTTGACATAAAACTTAAACCTCCTGTTGATTTTTATAGTCTTTAATGGCTTTTTTTATCTGTTCATCTTTAAGTTCCTGTTCTGTTTCCAGGGCCTTTGCAAGAACCATGGGAATATGATAATTGATCTGAATGTGTTTCTGTTTCTTTTTCTTAGGCTGGCAGACACTGCGGTTCTTTCCGTCTGCAAGATATACATATTCCTGGTCAGCTTTTATCACCACATATAATCTGCCTTTATCATGTCCAGCCTTGGATACAGCCAGCATCCCCGTTTTAAAGTCTCTCATAGTTTCTCCTTCTATCTGGAAAGAGTGAGGATTTCCGGCTCGTCCTCTGTGATCAGAATGGTATTTTCATAATGGGCAGACAGAGAACCGTCCTGGGTTACCACTGTCCAGTCATCATCCAGCCATTCCACATCGGCTCTTCCCTGATTGATCATAGGTTCGATAGCCAAAGTCATACCGGGGATCAATCGAATTCCCCTTCTCTTCTGAGGAAAATTGGGAATCTGCGGATCTTCATGAAGATGGGTGCCGATACCGTGTCCTACCAGGTCCCGTACTACTCCATATCCGAATTGCCCAGCGTAATTGCCGATAGCAGCAGATATATCATGAAGATGGTTTCCTGCTTTGGCATATTTGATTCCTTCAAAGAAGCTCTCCCTTGTCACATTGATCAGCTGCTGAGCCTCCGGGGAAATTTTCCCCACAGCATGAGTTCTGGCTGCATCTGAATGATACCCTTTATAAATCAGTCCCGCATCCAGACTGACGATATCTCCCTCCTGAAGGATCCTGTTCTTTTTGGGAATACCATGGACCACTTCATCGTTTACCGACACACAGATAGAAGCCGGATAGCCATTGTAGTTTAAAAAATTGGGAGTACAGCCCAGGCTCCTGATAAGCTTTTCTCCGAACCTGTCAATATCCAGAGTACTGATTCCCGGTTTTACAAAATCGGCCAGTTCATCATGTACTTTTTCCAGAAGTCTGCCTGCCTCTCTCATAAGTTCAATCTCTCTGGCAGTTTTTATTGTTACTGACATGTTTATTACGCTCCTAATATATCCACGATAGCCTGGAACACGTCCTCCATGTCAACAGTACCGTCAACTTCTTTGAGCACTCCGGCTTTTCCGTAGTAATCGATAAGAGGCTGGGTCTGGTCATGATATACGCCAAGGCGCTTCTGAACAGTTTCCGGCTTATCATCATCTCTTAAAATCAGCTTCTCGCCGCATGCATCGCAGACATCCTCTGTCTTTGGAGGATTATACTTAATATGATAAGTAGCTCCGCAGCCTACACAGGCTCTTCTGCCTGACATACGGTTAATAATGTTCTCATCAGGAACTTCAACGTTGATAGCATAATCTACTTTCTGTCCCATCTTTGCAAGGGCTGCATCCAGGCTTTCTGCCTGGGGGATTGTTCTTGGAAATCCGTCCAGGATATATCCGTTTTTACAGTCTTCCTGGTTTACTCTGTCAATTACCAGATCCACCGTCAGCTCATCGGGAACCAGAAGTCCCTGATCCATATAAGTTTTTGCTTTCTTTCCTAATTCTGTCCCATTTTTGATGTTTGCCCGGAAAATATCTCCGGTAGAAATATGGGGAATTCCATATTTCTGGGCAATTTTCTTTGCCTGTGTGCCTTTTCCCGCACCAGGTGCGCCTAACATGATAATCTTCATACCTTTTCCCCTTTCTGCTACAATGTGGCGGATTTTGGCTGCAGTACGCTCCCAAAGCTCCGCTTTAGCCGGCGCCAGTCAGGCGCCCTGACATCATAATACACCAATTACAGATTTTTCGCCATATAATATTTTAGAGACAGCCACAGAAACTGAAGATTTTACAGTTACTGAAAATCTGCCATTCCTGCGACGGTCTCTTTCCTATAGGGTTTTATCTTTTCAAACCCTCTTATTCACTTAAAAAGCCTCTGTAGTTACGCACCAGCATACGTGATTCAATCTGTTTCAATGTTTCCAATACAACACCTACAACAATGATGAGAGATGTTCCGCCAAAGGAAACATTGGCACCGAAAACTCCGTTAAAGAAGAAAGGAATCACCGCTACGATAACAAGTCCCGCAGCACCTATGAAGATAATGTAACTCAGGATTTTCTCCAGATATTCCTGGGTTGGTTTTCCGGGACGGATACCCGGGACAAAGCCACCCTGCTTTTTCATATTGTCTGCTACTTCCATGGGATTGAAAGTAATAGACGTATAGAAATAAGCAAAAAAGATTACCAGTACAATATACAGTACCAGTCCCAGGGAATATATTGGCTGACTGGGGTTAAACCAGTTGCTGGAAGTCAAACCTCTCATAATCTGGCTTCCAATGCCTGTTCCATCTGTCTTACCCAGAAAACTTGCGATAATCACAGGGAAAGACATCAGCGAAGAGGCAAAGATAATGGGAATAACACCGGCAGTATTTACTTTCAACGGAATAGAGCTGGACTGTCCGCCCATAACTTTTCTTCCAACCATCTTCTTAGAATACTGTACCGGAATTCTGCGGATACCGCCGTTCAGGATCAATACCAGGACTACCACAAGAAGAATGATCGCTGCAATGATCAAAGCCGCTAAAGCGCCTCTGGCAATGGTTTTTCCCTGTACAAAGGTCTGAAACAGGCTAACCAGATCATTGGGGATCCTGGATACGATATTGATCATCAGGACAATAGATATACCATTACCCACACCGTTCTCAGTAATCCGCTCACCAATCCACATCAGCATACTGGAGCCTGCGGTCAGGCAAGCTACTACCACAATACCTTTTACCACTGTCATATCCGGAATCAGCCCTCTGTTTCCGAAGCCTACAGTCATAGCAACAGACTGGAAAAGAGCCAGACCTACCGTAACATAACGGGTAATTGCTGTAAGTTTCTTCCTTCCCTCTTCACCATCGCGATGCATTTCCTCTAACTGTGGAATTGCAATAGTCAAAAGCTGGATAATAATGGAAGAAGTAATGTACGGCGTGATATTTAATGCAAATATGGACATTTCGGTAAAGGAACCGCCAGTGAATGCATCAAAAAAATTGAATGCATCACTGGACTGGCTCTCAAACCATTCTTTAAAGTAATCGCTGTCTACTCCCGGAATGGGAAGCTGGGAACCTATACGGATGATCACCAGCATCAGCAGTACATAAAAAATTCGACGTCTTACATCCTTTATCTTAAAGGCATTTTTAAGAGTCTGCAGCATTAGATCACCTCTACTGTTCCACCTGCGGCTTCAATCTTTGCCTTAGCGCTTTCGCTTACAGCATTAACTTTTACATTCAGCTTCTTTGTTAACTCACCGTTGCCCAGAAGTTTTACACCGTCTCCTAATTTAGAGATAGCGCCGGAAGCCAGTAAAGCTGCTGGAGTAACCTCTGCTCCATCCTCAAATCTGTTTAAAATATCAACGTTTACTGCAATGATCTCCTTAGAGTTTCTGCATTTGAAGCCTCTCTTTGGAAGTCTTCTGTATAAAGGCATCTGACCGCCTTCGAAACCTGGTCTTTTAGCTCCGGAACGAGCCTTCTGTCCTTTATGGCCTTTACCTGCTGTCTTACCGTTTCCTGAACCATGGCCACGGCCTCTTCTGAAGTTATCGCTCTGTCTGGAGCCTTCTGCTGGTCTTAAATTTGATAAATCCATGTTGGCACCTCCTTTTTCTGCTGATCTTAGATTTCTTCTACTTTCACTAAGTGTCTAACCTGCTGGATCATTCCGCGCACTGCTGCGTTATCCGGCATTTCCACTGTTTTGTTCAGTTTTCTTAAACCTAAAGCTTCTACTGTTTTTTTATGTTTCGGAACAGCACCGATTGTAGATTTCACCAGAGTGATTTTTAATTTATCTGCCATTTTTCAATCCTCCTTATGCAAAAATCTCGTCTACAGATTTTCCACGAAGTTTTGCAACTTCTTCCGGAGTCTTTAACTGGCTTAAACCTGCGATGGTAGCCAGAACAACGTTCTGTTTGTTACGGGAACCCATACATTTTGTACGGATATTCTTAATACCTGCAAGTTCAATTACCGCACGAGCTGGACCTCCGGCAATAACACCAGTACCTTCAGGAGCTTTCTTCATCAGCATCTGAGCGCTTCCGAATTTTCCTACGAAGTCATGGGTAATACTTCCGTTTTCATCTCTTGCTACAGTAATCAATTTTTTCATAGCATCTTCTTTTCCTTTGCGGATCGCTTCAGGAATTTCAGCTGCTTTACCTAAACCAGCGCCAACATGTCCGTTGCCGTCACCAACAACAACTAAAGCTGAAAAACGGAAGTTACGACCACCTTTAACAACCTTTGTTACACGCTTGATTGATACTACTTTTTCTTCTAATTCAAGCTGACTAGCATCAATAATAGAACGTTTCATGTGTTCTTTTCCTCCCTTATTAGAATTCTAACCCAGCTTCTCTTGCTGCGTCTGCTAAAGCTTTGATTTTTCCATGATATATAAAACCGCCTCTGTCAAAGACAACTTCTTTGATTCCAGCTTCGATTGCTCTCTTAGCAATAACTGTACCTAAATATGCTGCGGCGTCAACGTTATTGGTTTTTTCTAATTCAGCTTTTACATCTTTCTGAGTTGTAGAAGCAGAAACCAGAGTTTTTCCAACTGTATCGTCAATAATTTGAGCATACATATGATTATTGCTGCGGAATACTGCTAAACGAGGTGTAGCAGCGGTGCCGCTGAGATGATTACGTATTCTTCTATGCTTTTTTGCGCGAACTTTCGCTCTTGATACTTTACTAACCATTTTTACACTCTCCTTAATTATTTCTTACCAGTCTTACCAACTTTACGTCTGATAACTTCATCAGCATATTTAATACCTTTACCTTTGTAAGGTTCAGGTTTTCTCTTATCTCTGATTTCAGCAGCATACTGGCCGACTCTTTCTTTATCGATACCGGATACGATGATCTTATTTCCGTCTACCTTGGACTCCAGACCTTCTGGATCTTCCATTTCAACGGGATGAGAGTATCCTAAGTTCAGGACTAATTTCTTACCCTGTTTTGCTGCTCTGTAACCTACACCGTTTACTTCCAGAGTTTTTTCATATCCCTGGCTGACACCGATTACCATGTTCTGGATCAGGGTTCTTGTTAAACCGTGTAAAGATTTCATTTTCTTTAAATCATTTGGTCTTGTTACAACAACATGACCATCTTCAACTTTGATTGACATTTCAACAGGTAACGCTCTTTCAAGTGTTCCCTTAGGACCTTTTACAGTCACTACATTGTTCTCAGCTACTTTTACTTCTACTCCAGCTGGAACAGCTACAGGCAGTCTTCCAATACGTGACATACCAATTTCCTCCTTACTTAGATTTTCGGAAGGGCCTATTATGGTTCCCTTCTGTTTTCAGTATCTCGATAAATTACCAAACAAATGCCAGAACTTCGCCGCCTACATGGAGCTTTCTAGCTTCTTTGTCTGTGATCACACCCTGGTTGGTGGAAAGGATGGCAATTCCCAGTCCTCCTAATACTCTTGGAATTTCCTGGCTGCCGGCGTAGATACGCAGACCTGGTTTAGAAATTCTCTTCAGACCTGTAATGATCTTTTCGTTTTTATCTGCACCGTATTTTAAAGTGATACGGATTGTTTTAAAGTTTCCTTCTTCCAGAACGTCATATTTTGCGATATAACCTTCTTTTAAAAGAATATCTGCGATAGCAAGTTTCATCTTAGATGATGGAACATCTACTGTGTCATGTTTTGCAGTGTTCGCGTTACGGATTCTTGTAAGCATATCTGCGATTGGATCGCTCATTGTCATGATAGTTTCCTCCTAATTTAGACTTTTCATGTTAATTACTATACTGTCAGATGGCTTGCATCTGTATAGGGGTGTTGGCAACGGTTCGGCACACCACTCTCACTAAATTCAGCCTTCGCTAAAAGTTATCGGGGTGTCTTCCCTCAACTAAGCTCATCTCTCGCCTTCGGCTCGGCTTCGCTAAGGTTCGGGAAGGGCCTCGCACTAAGTTCAAGCTGCGCCTTTCGGCTTGCTTTCACTAAGTTGCTTTCGGCCTACCAGCTTGCTTTTTTTACTCCTGGGATCTGGCCTTTGTATGCCAGCTCACGGAAGCAGATACGGCAGATACCGTATTTTCTTAAATATGCATGTGGACGTCCACAGATACGGCAGCGGCTGTACTCTCTTGTGGAGAATTTCTGTTTACGCTGCTGTTTTACTTTCATTGCTGTTTTAGCCATGAATTTTCCCTCCTATAATTACTTTGCAAATGGCATGTTGAATAATGTCAATAATTCACGAGCTTCTTCGTCTGTTTTAGCAGTGGTTACGAAAATAACATCCATACCTCTTACTTTATCGACTTTATCATATTCCACTTCAGGGAAAATCAGCTGCTCTTTGATTCCAAGGGCATAATTTCCTCTTCCGTCAAATGCGTTAGGATTTACACCACGGAAGTCACGTACACGAGGCAGTGCCAGGTTGATGAGACGATCTGCAAACTCATACATTTTCTCGCCTCTTAATGTTACTTTACAACCAATTGGCATACCCTCACGGATCTTGAAGTTAGCAATGGAATTTTTCGCTTTTGTTGTCACAGCCTTCTGGCCTGTGATCAGCTCCATATCAGCAACAGCTGCATCCAGAACTTTTGCGTTGTCCTTTGCTTCGCCTACACCCATGTTTACAACGATCTTATCGAGTTTCGGCACTTCCATGATATTTTTATAACCAAACTTTTTGATCATAGCATCTACGATCTCATTTTTATACATATCTTTAAGTCTGCTCATTTGTTGGCCTCCTCTCTCAATTAATCGATCACTTTGCCTGTAGTCTTAGCCACACGCACTTTCTTGCCATCCTCAACTTTAAAGCCGATTCTGGTAACTTTACCTTCATGCATAACCATTACATTGGAGGCATCGATCCAAGCTTCTTTGTTTACGATACCGCCCTGCTGATTGCTCATGGATGGTTTTGTGTGTTTTGTGACCATGTTTACGCCTTCAACCAGAACAGCGCCTTTTTTCGGATTAACAGAGATTACTTTTCCTTCTTTGTCTTTATCTTTGCCGGCGATAACTTTAACAGTATCGCCTTTTTTAATCTTAAACATCAGGCTTACCTCCTATAATACTTCTGGAGCTAAGGAAACAATCTTCATAAACTGTTTCTCACGAAGCTCTCTGGCTACTGGTCCAAAAATACGGGTTCCTCTTGGTGTCTTGTCATCTTTGATGATAACGGCTGCATTTTCATCAAATTTGATGTAAGAGCCGTCTTTACGGCGAACGCCTTTAACAGTACGAACAACAACTGCCTTTACAACGTCACCTTTTTTCACAACACCGCCTGGTGTTGCATCTTTGACCGTAGCAACGATAACATCGCCGATATTGGCATATCTTCTAGTAGAACCGCCCATAACACGGATGCAGAGGATTTCTTTTGCGCCAGTGTTGTCAGCGACTCTAAGTCTACTTTCCTGTTGAATCATGCTGGGATTCCTCCTTCACGAATTTCCAAACTATATTCCAATAACTGGAAGACCAATTATTTCACTCTTTCTACAACTTCTACAAGTCTCCATCTCTTGTCTTTGGACAGAGGTCTTGTTTCCATAACCTTTACGGTATCACCGATGTTGCAGGTATTCTCTTCGTCATGTGCTTTTAATTTATAGGTTCTCTTTACGATCTTTTTGTAAAGAGGATGTTTTACGTGGTCTTCGATAGCAACTACAATAGTTTTGTCCATCTTGTTGCTGACAACTTTACCAACACGTGTTTTTCTCAGATTTCTTTCCACGATTATGCTGCTCCTTTCTATCTAATAGGAATTTCTTCCTTACGCATTTGCCTTCTGAGCAATCAGAGTCTGGATTCTAGCGATGTTCTTGCGAACTTCTTTAATTCTGCTTGTGTTGTCCAGCTGATTTGTTGCATTCTGAAATCTCAAGTTAAAGAGTTCCTTCTTAGCAGCTACTAATTCTTCCTGTAATTCTGCAGCTGATTTTGTTCTTAAATCTTCTACATAATTTTTAATTTTCACTGTTATCACCGCCTTCTAAGTCTGCACGAGAAACGATTTTACATTTAACTGGCAACTTGTGCATGGCAAGACGCAGAGCCTCACGAGCTGTTTCCTCAGGAACGCCTGCGATCTCAAACATTACTCTGCCTGGCTTTACAACTGCTACCCAGTATTCTAAGGCACCTTTTCCGGAACCCATACGTGTTTCTGCTGGTTTTGCTGTTACTGGTTTATCTGGGAAAATTTTAATCCATACTTTACCGCCACGTTTGATATAACGAGTCATGGCAACACGGGCAGCCTCAATCTGGTTGGATCTGATCCAGCAAGGCTCTGTTGCAACCAGACCGAATTCACCGTAGTTGATCTTATTTCCTCTTAACGCTTTTCCTCTCATGGAGCCACGGAATTGTTTACGACGTTTTACTCTTTTTGGCATTAACATAATTATTTATCGCTCCCTTCCTTAGTTCCTTTTGTTGGAAGTACTTCGCCATTGTAGACCCATGTCTTAACGCCAACTTTGCCGTAAGTGGTGTCTGCTTCAGCGAAACCATAGTCGATATCTGCTCTTAAAGTCTGAAGGGGAATGGTTCCCTCGCTGTAGAACTCTGTACGAGCCATATCAGCGCCGCCCAGACGTCCGGATACGGAGGTTTTGATTCCCTTTGCGCCGGCTTTCATTGTTCTGGACATTGCAGACTTCATAGCACGGCGGAAGGAAATACGGTTCTCAAGCTGAAGAGCAATGTTCTCTGCTACCAACTGAGCGTCCTTATCCGGTCTCTTTACTTCTTTGATGTCAACAACTAATTTTTTATCTGTAAATTTCTGTAATTCAGCTTTTACTTTCTCGATCTCTGAACCGCCTTTACCGATAACAACACCTGGTTTAGCAGTGTAAACAATAACTTTTACTCTGTCAGATGCTCTTTCGATCTCGATTCTGGAGATACCTGCGCTGTATAATTTCTTTTTCAGAAATGTTCTGATATTATAATCTTCCACTAAGTTGTCAGCGAAATCGCCTTCAGCATACCATTTGGAATCCCAGTCTTTGATAACGCCGACTCTGAGTCCGTGTGGGTTAACCTTCTGTCCCATGATATTCCTCCTTATCTTTCATCCAATACAACTGTGATATGGCAGTTTCTCTTTAAGATTCTGTAAGCTCTGCCCTGTGCTCTCGGTTTGATTCTCTTCATTGTAGGCGCTTTGTTTGCGTAGCATTCTGCAATGTAAAGATTTTCCGGATTCATACCATTGTTGTTCTCAGCATTTGCAATAGCTGATTCCAGTAATTTTTTGATGACGCTGGAAGCGTATCTTGGATTGTATGTTAAGATACCAAGTGCAGTCTGCACGTCTTTGCCACGGATAACATCCAGTACGTAGCAAGCTTTCTGTACGGACATTCTTGCGTAGGATAACTTTGCAGAGGGTCTTGTATCTTTATTAGCATTTCTTGCTCTTTTAATCTGACTTCTATGTCCTTTTGCCATGATAAAAGCCTCCTTTCAAATATTAACGAACACCTGATTTTTTCTCGTCTTTGCCGTGTCCTCTATAAGTTCTTGTAGCAACAAACTCACCGAGTTTGTGGCCAACCATATCTTCTGTAATATAAACCGGCACATGTTTTCTTCCGTCATGAACAGCGATTGTATGTCCAACGAAGGAAGGGAAAATTGTGGAACGACGTGACCAGGTTTTAATAACTGTCTTATCGCCGGCAGCATTCATAGCGTCTACTTTTTTCAGTAAGCTTTTATCTGCGAACGGTCCTTTTTTTAATGAACGAGCCATTGTCTTACCTCCTATTATTTAGCTAATGTTTTGCCATCTCTTCTTCTTACAATTAACTTGTTAGACTGTTTGTTTTTCTTTCTTGTCTTCAAGCCAAGAGCCGGTTTGCCCCATGGAGTACATGGACCTGGGCGTCCGATACCGGTCTTACCTTCACCACCACCATGTGGATGATCGTTGGGGTTCATAACAGAACCACGAACGGTAGGTCTGATGCCCATGTGACGTTTACGTCCTGCTTTACCGATGTTGATAAGGCTGTGCTCGCCGTTTCCTACTACGCCGATAGATGCGCGGCAGTTTAAAGGAACCATTCTCATTTCGCCTGATGGAAGACGAAGTGTTGCATATTTTCCTTCTTTTGCCATTAACTGTGCTCCGTTACCAGCAGAACGAACCAGCTGTCCGCCTTTGCCCGGATACAGTTCAATGTTGTGTACCATAGTACCAACTGGGATATTTGTCAGAGGCAGGCAGTTTCCAGGTCTTACTTCAGCGTTTTCGCCGTTCATGATCTTCATGCCAACCTTTAATCCTTCTGGAGCTAAGATGTAAGCCTTCTCACCGTCTGCATATGCGATCAGAGCGATGTTGGCTGTTCTGTTCGGATCGTATTCGATAGTCTTAACTGTTGCGGGGATATCGTCTTTTCTTCTCTTGAAGTCAACGATTCTGTATTTTGTTCTGTTTCCGCCTCCGCGGTGTCTTACTGTGATTTTACCTTGATTATTACGTCCAGCATTTTTCTTTAAGGACACAACCAGAGATTTCTCTGGAGTTGAGGTTGTGATCTCGCTGAAATCAGAACCTGTCATGTGTCTTCTGGAAGGTGTATATGGGCTGTAGGTTTTAATTCCCATTACTGTCTCTCCTTTCATGTTCGCCAGTCTGCAACATATCCTGGCGTTTCTTTGCCGCAGCCAAATATCGGATTATTTTTTCTTGACTGCTGTAGTTGTCATCGTAGTTTGTAGGGGTATGTTCGCTCAACTAAACTCGGCTGTCGCCTTCGGCTCTGCCTAGTTAAGGTTCGTGAATTATAATCCCTCAAAAATTTCAATATCTTTGCTATCCTCTGTAAGAGTTACGATAGCTTTCTTTGTCTTAGCTGTTTTTCCGAAGGTCATTCCTCTTCTCTTTGTCTTACCATCTAAGTTCATGGTGTTGACAGATTTTACTTTTGTTCCTTCGAACATTTTTTCAACAGCTTCTTTGATCATGGTCTTGTTAGCCTCTGTGTGTACTAAGAAAGTATATTTCTTTTCGCCCATGGCTGCCATGCTCTTCTCTGTTACAATCGGTTTCAGGATTACATCATAATACTGTACGTTTGCCATTATGCGTATACCTCCTCAATTGCTGCTGCAGAAGCCTTTGTCAGGATCAGAGTATTGTATTTCAGTACATCGTATACATTGATAGTACTTGGTAATGCTGTGATCACATCCGGAATGTTTCTTGTAGATAATACTACGTTCTGATCATTGTCAGCCAGTACTACCATTGCTTTAGAAACGTTCAGGTTATTTAAAACATTCTGCATTGCTTTTGTCTTTACTTCATCTAACTTCAGATCTTCCAGAACGATGAGCTTGTTCTCCTGTACTCTGCTTGTAAGAACAGATTTCAGAGCAGCTCTTCTTTCTTTCTTATTCATTTTCTGAGAATAATCTCTTGGTGTTGGTGCGAATACTACACCGCCGCCTGTCCACTGTGGAGCTCTTGTTGAACCCTGTCTTGCATGACCAGTTCCTTTCTGTCTCCAAGGTTTTCTTCCGCCGCCAGATACTTCAGAACGTGTTTTTGCTTTCTGTGTACCCTGACGATTATTTGCAAGCTGGCGAACAACAGCTAAATGTACTAAGTGGTCGTTGATTTCTACACCGAACACCGCATCGTTTAATTCCATTGTTCCAACTTCTTTGCCTTCCATATTATAAACAGATACGTTTGCCATTTGTATGGTCCTCCTTTCCAACGAAAACTTTATTTGCCGGCTTTCACTGTTTCTTTAATTGTAACTAAGGATTTCTTAGGTCCTGGAACAGCGCCTTTAACCAGAAGCAGATTGTTTTCAGCATCTACTCTTACGATCTCAAGGTTCTGTACAGTCACTTTTACATGTCCCATCTGTCCTGGCATTCCTTTTCCTTTGAATACTTTGGACGGATCAGAACAAGCACCGTTAGAACCTGCATGACGATGGTATTTAGAACCGTGAGTCATAGGTCCTCTGGACTGTCCATGTCTCTTGATAGCACCCTGGAATCCTTTACCTTTGCTGATTGCAGTAGCGTCAATCTTGTCGCCTGCAGCAAAGATGTCAGCTTTGATTTCCTGTCCTAAGGAGTATTCGCCTTCCAGCTTTAACTCTCTTACATATCTTCTGCAGGAAACTCCGGCTTTGTCAAAGTGTCCTTTCATTGGCTTGTTCACAAGGTTTTCTCTCTTGTCGCCAAAGCCAACCTGTACTGCTTCATAGCCGTCATTGTCCATGGTCTTAACCTGTGTTACTACACAAGGACCAGCCTGCAATACAGTTACTGGAGTTAACACTCCGTCTTCGTTGAAGATTTGAGTCATTCCGACTTTAGTAGCTAAGATTGCTTTCTTCATTTTTTACCTCCTGTGAATCTACAGCGGATTACACTGTGTTGTGCAATCATCCTAGACAAACAGTCGATATATATTTCTATATCAACCTTGTAAGGATAATCTCTTCATCAAACAGAATTATTTCTGTTTCATCTTGATATCAATGTACACACCTGCAGGCATCTCCAGTCTTGCCAGAGCGTCTACTGTTTTCTGTGTTGGTGCGATGATATCGATCAGTCTTTTATGAGTCCTCTGCTCGAACTGTTCTCTGGAATCTTTGTATTTGTGAACCGCACGCAGGATTGTTACAACCTCTTTCTTTGTAGGAAGGGGAACCGGTCCGCTAACAGTTGCTCCATTCTTCTTAACAGTTTCGATGATTTTGCCTGCAGACGCATCTACTAACTGATGGTCGTAAGCTTTTAAAGTGATTCTCATTACTTGACTTGCCATAAAAAAAGTCTCCTCCTTTTCGCACTTTTTGTAGTACGACAAGCGGCGACTGTACACATTCCCGTGTGTGTCATCTCAAATCTGCACACACTCCCACTCATTCGTGGTAAGTCTCTTGATGTTATACAGTGACTTGTCGTCAGTTTCCTAACTTGACATTCGCTCCACGGAAAACCTGCCACATAGGCAGCAACCTCGCGCTTCACAGCTATCATGTCACAGCACTTGTTAGTATAATAGAAGTTTTTCCAGATTGCAAGCTTTTTTTCTTCTGTTTTGTATTTTTTTTGTATTTTTTCTTATACATAAAAGAAAGCACCGGAAAGGAGAATTTCTCTTTCAGATGCTTTTCTTCTATATATAATATATTGTTCGAAACATAAGTGTATGAAATCAAAGGATGTCTGAATAATCCAGCAGTGTCACCTGATTATCTTTATCTTCTTTTACTTCCGGTGCATCTCCTGCAGCTCTTGCCTTTGCCAGGAGTTCTTCTACAGAAGGAGCATTTGGAACAGCTTCCGGATTTAGCATCCTTTCTTCCTTCTCAACCTCAGGAATCATGATTGTATCGCCTGGATCTTCAGAAGATTCCGGCTCTTCTATCTCATCCTCAGCCTCATTCTCAGACATATCCATTTCCTGAGCGTCCTCAAGTTCTGTCTCTGGCTCAGTTTCTGGAACTTCTGTTTCTACGGTTTTTGCAAGAACTTCTTCAGGGCTTTCTTCTGTCTGCTCTATTTCCTGGATATCCGGCATGACAATGGTCGCATCAGGTACCTGCTCAGGCTCACTTATCTGTGAAATTCCCATAGCTACAGAGGACATGGCCTCTTCCATTGCCTTATCAAGCTCTTCTATCTGAGAATCTCCTTCCCCGCTCTCTTCTGTCTCTGTCTCAAAAGTTTCCGGAATGTTTTCTTCCAGCTCAGCTGCTGTTTCCTCTTCCTCTTCGTCCTCCAGATAACCTTTCTTCTCCAGCTTTCTGCGGCGCTTCTCTTCTTTCTTCAGTCTTCTCCGCTCTCTCCGTGAAAGTACTTTCTCTTCATCCTCGTCGGATTCTTCCTCTTCCTGGGAGTCTTCCTCAGACTCATCTTCCTCTTCGTCCTCATCCTCTTCTTCATCTCTATCTTTTCTCCAGATTTCAGAAAGAATGAAAAGAATAATAAGAAAGACAATTCCCAATCCTACTACAATAAGACCTTCTGTACTCTGCAGAGCTATAGCCCCATATCCAATAAATGGAACTACAACTATCACACGTGAGATTGATTTCTGAATCGTAACGCTCTGGTCATCACTATTTTCATTATATGGATCCCTGACTCTGTAAGCTCCTGCACTGGCATCCATATCTGTAATCTCATAGACATAATCGCTGGAGCCTTCGCTGTAAATGATACGGTCTCCAACCTCAAGTTCCTGAGAGTTTATAGTTCTGCCGTAAGCTACAGAGCCCACAGGCAAGTTTGTATCAGTTTCTGTATTATCATTCATAACTGTATCAATGCCTGCAAAGGGCGGTACCAGCAGGGCAGCAGCTACTGCAATAGCCGCAATAACGACTAGATTCACAATTATTTTCAAAAATTTTGACATTTCTGTACTCCTTACCTTACAGCCTGGCTGCTATTTTTTGTAATTTGTTTTATCTTAACATTTTTCAGCCAAGATGTATAGAGTGAATTTTCAGTCTGAATTTTGATGGTTACATTTCTTTCAGGAAAGCACAGTAGCCTTTGTAAGCTTCATAGATGTCTACCTTGCTGGCAATTTCCCATGGAGAATGCATGTTCAGAACAGCTACGCCGCAGTCAATTACTTCCATATTATAGTTTGCCAGAATATAGGCGATGGTCCCGCCGCCTCCCTGGTCGACTTTCCCCAGTTCCGCAGTCTGGAAAGCTACCTGATTTTCTTCCATGACTTTCCGGAGTCTTGCTATGTATTCTGGATTGGCATCGTTGGAGCCGCTCTTACCTCTGGAACCTGTATATTTATTGAAAGTAATACCATGTCCCAGATAAGCTGAATTCTTTTTCTCCATTACTTCCGGATAGTTGGGGTCAAAGGCCGCACTGACATCAGAGGAAAGCATCATAGAATTTTTCAGGGCTCTTCTCAGACTCAGCTCGCTGTACTGTCCTGCTGCGTTCATAACCTCTGCTGTTGTATTTTCAAAGAAACGTGACTGCATTCCTGTAGCGCCCACGCTTCCAATTTCCTCTTTATCAACCAGAAGACACACGGAAGTATATTCCACCTTATCCTGGGCCAGCATAGCCATAAAAGAAGGATATGCGCAGACACGGTCATCATGTCCGTATGCCATGATCATACTTCTGTCCAGGCCGTAATCTTTTGCAGGTCCTGCAGGAACTACTTCTAATTCTGCTGATAAGAAATCTTCCTCTTCGATTCCATACTGTTCTTTCAGAAGCTCCAGTATCTGAGCTTTTACCGGTTCTTTTTCCTCATCGGTCAGAGGAATGCTTCCCACCAGGACATCCAGATTTTCACCTTCTACTACTTCTGCAGCATTTTTCTGCATCTGCTTACCGGAAAGATGGATCAGAAGATCGGAAATTCCTACTACCGGGTCATCTTCCTTTTCCCCGATCACTACCTGGACCACTTCGCCATCCTTCTTAACTACTACGCCGTGAAGGGCCATTGGCAGAGTCACCCACTGGTATTTCTTCACGCCTCCGTAATAATGGGTATCCATCATCGCCAGTTCTGTATCTTCATATAATGGATTCTGTTTCAGATCCAGTCTCGGAGAATCTACATGAGCTCCCAGAATCCGCATTCCCTTTTCCATAGGCTCCTGGCCTACAATGTACATGGCAAGGGTCTTTCCCATATTGTTGGCATACACTTTGTCTCCCGGCTTCAGTTCTATTCCCTGAGCAGTAATCTCATCCAAGTCTCTGTATCCTGCCTTCCGGGCCATATTTATCATTTCAGCAATACATTCCCGCTCTGTCTTACAGCGGCTCATAAACTCCTTATAGGCTCCGCAGAAGTCAAAAATTTCTTTTTTATCCGTATATTTTTTCCATGCATTTTCAGTCTTCATCCTTGTCTGCCTCCTGTCATTTGTTTTTCAGAACTATCTCGATTCTACTACAACTTCCTTCTGAATGCAAGGCAGGGCTTGCTTCTTCCTTCCTTATCTTATATAATGGGCATTAATCCCAAATGAAAGGTGGAATCTGTTTTGAAAAATAAGATTAAAACCATTGAAGACCTGTCTCTGAATGCATGGCCTTCTCACCAAATGCAGATTTATGACGGCTGGATCCTTCGTTTTTCTTATTTTTATACCCACCGGACCAACTGTATTGAACAAATCGGCCCCTCCTCTATCCCCTTGGGGGATAAGCTGGATTACTGTGAGGAAGTTTACGAAAGGTGGGGAACTCCCGCCATCTATAAGATTACTCCATTGATCAACAGTTCCTTTGATCAAAAACTTACAGAAAGAGGATACCATATTGCCCATATTACAGAAGTCATGACCATGGAGCTTGGCGGCCCTCTTCCCGGACACATCTCCTGTGAGGTAGTCCTCAGCCCCCATATCACTCCTCAGTGGCTGGAGGCACTTTTCAACATGAAAGGAACAGTTAATCAGATTCACAGGAAAATCGTCCCTTCTATGTATGCAGCCATTCCTAAGGATGTTATCGCTGCTTCTGTGTATGATAAAGGAGAGATGATCGGCACTGGACTTGGCATATTGGACCGGGACTATGTGGGACTCTATGCAATACATGTGGCAGATAAATATCGAGGGTCCCATATTGGCCGCTCCATCTGCCTTTCCCTTTTAAACGCAGCCACCAGGCAGGGGGCTTCTTCCGCCTATCTTCAGGTAGTGCAGGGCAATATACCAGCCAAAAACCTGTACCGTTCCCTTGGATTTGAAGATTTCTATACTTACTGGTTCCGGCAGCAGTATCCTGTAAAAAACTAGTACATAGCAAAACCCCGGCAGCAGCAGAAAGAATTTTCATCTCTTCCTGACTGACTGCCGGGGCATTTTTTCACATTATTCTATATCAGGGCTGATTGGTCCAAGTAAGACATTCCACCATTATTTATGGGACTTCTTGCTCAGGTATTCCTCAATTCCTTTCATGGCCTCTTCTTCATCTGCGCCTTCAATGGATACCGTTACCTTTTCTCCAGCATCAAGTCCAAGGCTCATCATTCCCATAATACTCTTCGCGTTTACCCTCTTCTCCTCATTTTCCAGATAAATACTGCTGGAATACTGGCTGGCAATCTGAACGAGCATGGCAATCGGCCTTGCCTCTAGTCCATTTGAAATTCCAATAGTTATCGGTTTCCTAATCATACTTGTTCCTCCTTGAATCCTCTAAGCTGTTCTGCTATGCTGCTGATCTTTCTGAGTCTGTGATTCACTCCCGACTTACCTATGGGAACCGAGAAAAGAGCTCCCAGCTCCTTCAGGGACGCCTGAGGGTATTCCAAACGCAGCAGCGCCGTTTCCTCCAGATTTTCAGGCAGTCTGTGAAGACCTACCGTATCTCGGATATACGCAATATCCTCCATCTGTTTTACCGCAGCATTTACAGTCTTGTTAATGTTTGCCGTTTCGCAGTTCACCTTTCTGTTCACCGTGTTCCGCATTCCCTTAAGTATCCGGACATTTTCCAGATTCATCAGAGAAACACCAGCTCCCATAAGGCCTAAAAGTTCTACGATTTGTGCGCCTTCTTTCACATAAACAACATCATACTTTTTGCGTTTCACAATCTTGGCATCAATTTCAAAAGACTGAATCAGCTCCTGCAGCTGCCGTGCCTTTTCCTGGCTGGTACAGACAATCTCAAAATGATAAAATTTTGTAGGATCGCTGATAGACCCGGAGCACAAAAAAGCCCCCCGCAGGAATGCCCGCTTACAGCAATTCTTCTGAATCACCATTTGACTGACCAGGCCCTGTACAGCCGCCGGCCTCCTGTCTGCAGTGAATAATTTCACAGCCTGGAGAACCTTTACCGTAATATCCTGATTTCCCACGTCAATTGTAAACCGGTTGTTTTTTTTGACTATTCTTTCATCAATAGAAACTTCGCCATTTATTTTAAACGTTTTTTCCAGCAATGTAAAGCACTTTCTTACAATAGCCGAATTTTCCGAGGATATTCTCAGATTTATTTCTCCCTGGGGGTCTGTATATATTTCCCCACTAAAAGCTATGATTGCAGACAATTCCGCTATCCTGCAGTGTCTGGCGCTGTCTATTTTCTTCAGCAGCTCTTCTTTTACCTCTCTGGAAAAAGACATTACTTCCCATCCTTTTCTATATCTCTATGTTCTATACGCAGTCCATATTCTTCGCTCTTCTCCAGGCGGCGGTAAAGTTCATTTGCCAGAGTCACAGAACGGTGCTTTCCTCCAGTACATCCCACCCCGATCACAAGCTGAGTCTTTCCCTCCGCAATATAATTAGGTATGAGAAAGCGTATCATGTCCTCCAGTTTATCGGAAAACTCATGGGCAAGGTCAAACCCCATTACATAATCCCGCACAGGCTGATCATTCCCGCTCAGAGGCCGGAGCTGTTCTATGTAATAAGGATTTGGCAGAAAACGTACATCAAAAACAAGGTCCGCATCCTGAGGGATTCCATACTTAAACCCAAAGGACAGTACCGTCACCATAAGGTTTTTAAAGTTCCGGTTGTCTACAAAAATCTTTTCCAGCTCTTCTTTCAGTTCTCTTGTAAGGAGTTTACTGGTATCCAGGATATAATCTGCATACTGCTTCAGATCTTTCAGCCGCTCCCTCTCTCTTCTGATACCTTCGTCCACCCGTCCGCTGCCAGCCAGAGGATGGCTTCTTCTTGTCTCTTTATAGCGTTTTACCAGAGCCCTGTCATCGGCATCCAGAAAAAGGATTTCCACTTTTGTTCCCGGATACTTAATATTTTCCAATACAGATTCCAGCTCATCCAGTGACTTGCCGCTCCTCACATCAATTCCTACGGCAACCCTCTCGATTTCTCCAGGACCACCGTCTCGGATAAGCTGGATAAATTTTTCAATCAGAGGCACTGGGAGATTATCCACACAAAAGTATTCCATATCCTCCAGCATTTTTAATGCCGTACTTTTGCCTGCCCCTGACATTCCTGTAACAATTACAAACCGCATAGCCCCTCCTAAAATTCTCCCAGAAATTTCACTTCTGTTTCTAACTCCACTCCAAATTTATCCCGAACACGCTTCTGTACTTCCCGGATCAGTGTCAGCACATCATTTGCTGTGGCTTTACCAGTATTTACCACAAATCCACAGTGCTTCTCAGATATCTGGGCGCCTCCCACAGAAAAGCCCCTGAGACCTGCATCCATGATCAATTTTCCGGCAAAGTATCCCTCAGGACGCTTAAAGGTGCTGCCGGCACTGGGCATATCCAGCGGCTGTTTCTCTACCCTTCTCTGCTTCAGCTCATCCATCTTTTCTTTGATTTCTTTCCTGTCTCCTGGTTTCAGTTCCAGTGCAGCCGCCAGAACAATATATCCCTTTTCTTTTATAATACTGGTTCGGTAACCTAAATGCAGTTCTTCCTTTTTCAGAGTAAAAATTTCTCCCTGTTCATCCATGACCAGAGCTTCCTGGAGAATATCTTTCATCTCTCCTCCATAGGCTCCTGCATTCATTACTACTGCCCCTCCCAGAGTTCCGGGAATTCCTGCTGCAAATTCCATTCCGGTGAGCCCTTCTTCCAGAGCTTCCCCGGCTATTTTGGCAAGACTGGCTCCGGCCTTGGCCCGTATCCGGCATCCTTCTACAAGAATATCGCTGACATTTTTCCAGAGCTGGATCACTACGCCTCTGTAGCCCTGATCACTGACCAGAAGATTGCTGCCATTTCCAAGGATAAAATACGGCAGCTCCTCTTCCCGGCAGATTGCCACTGTCTTCTGTATTTCTTTTGCGCTGTGGGGGCAGAGATAGAAATCTGCAGGACCTCCAATGCGAAAAGTGGTATGTTTTCTCATAGGCTCATTTCTATATACATTATCGCTGCCCAGACAGGCGCAAAATTTATTTTCTATTTTATTATAATCCATTTTCCTATAATAATCCCCTTTTATCATTTTTAAAAACCAGGTCTTTTATGACTTCTCCCGCAATCATAAGGCCTGCCACTCCTGGAACAAAGGACACACTGGCCGGAACCGGCCTTCCTGTACCGCCTCTTGTCTCGGCAGGAGCTTCCTGCTCCTTTTCCTGCTGTCCCTGGCGTCTTTTTCTTTCTTTCGGCAATGGCTCTGTTGAAAAAAGAACCTTTACTTTTTTAATTTTACGCTTCTTCAGCTCTGCCCTCATTACTTTCGCCAGAGGACACACGCTGGTCTTGGAAATATCCGCGATCTGAAAACTGGAAGGATTCAGTTTATTGCCTGTTCCCATACAGGAAATAACCGGAACTCCTGCCTCTTTCGCTTTTTCTATCAGCAGCAGCTTTGCAGACACGGTGTCCACTGCATCCACAATATAGTCATAGGATGAAAAATCAAAAAGATCCGCAGTCTCAGCCCCAAAAAAGGTATCGTATGTATGCACTACCGCATCCCGATTAATATCCATTATCCGCTCTTTGGCCACCTGGACCTTCTTTCTCCCCATGGTAGAACGCAGTGCAACCAGCTGTCTGTTCAGGTTCGTCAAGCTCACTACATCATGGTCCACTAATGTAAGGCTCCCTACTCCCGCCCTTGCAAGAGCTTCTACTACATAAGAGCCTACTCCGCCAATTCCAAACACAGCAATCTTGACCTCTGCCAGTATTCTTAATCCTTCTTTTCCCAAAAGTTCTTCTGAACGTGAGAATGCATGGAGCATCTTCAGTTTCCTCCCGTAAATATAGTTCAAAATCCAGCCGTGTATAAGGGGTTGCCACATGAACCCCTGCTCTATCCGCTCATGTGACAGCCCCTCTTCTCATCACTGACCTTTATACTGCTTTTTATTATACTATCATTTTGAAAAAAAGTATAGCTTAGTTTTTCATCTTAGGTTTAAAAATAAGGCTGGCCAGATATCCGAAAATAAGGGCCGCCGAAATTCCCACCGCACTGGCAGTAAAACCGCCCATAAAAATCCCCAGAAATCCGTGTTCCAGTACTGCTTTTTTCACACCATTAAAAAGTGTGTTTCCAAAGCCCAGCAGCGGTACACTGGCTCCCGCTCCGGCAAAATCAATAAGCCTGTCGTAAATTCCCAGGCTGCCCAGAAATGCCCCTGTACATACCAGAAGCACCATAACTCTCCCCGGAAGCAGCTTGGTCTTGTCCAGAAGGATCTGGACCAGGGCGCAGATAAGTCCACCTACCCAGAATGCCTGAATATATTCCATTTTCTTCTCCTTTAACAATGTTCTACTACTACAGCCTGGGCAATGCCCGGGACACTTTTTCCCTCATTATAGCTGACTTTTGACAGAAGAGCCCCTGTAGGAATAAAAAGAACTCTTTTCCATTCTCCCTTTTCTACTTTCGGAAGGATATAAGAGGCAAATGTAGCTGCGGAACATCCGCATCCGCTTCCCCCGGCATGAGTATCCTGGGTTTCATTGTCAAAAATTTCTATGCCGCAGTCCATATGCTGTCCTTCTATATCAATTCCCTGCTTTTTCAGCAGGTCGAAAAGAATCTTCTGGCCGATTTCTCCCAGGTCTCCTGTAATAATCCTGTCATAATCCTCCGGCTTTCTTCCAAAATCCCTGAGGTTTGCCTCTATGGTGCTGGATGCTGCAGGCGCCATACAGGCACCCATATTATAAGAATCTTTCAGTCCGAAATCTACAATTTTACCAGTAGTGATGCCGGTTATCCTGGCACGGCTTTTTCTGGTTCCCAGAATACAGGCGCCACTTCCTGTTACTGTCCAGGTGGCTGAAAGAGGCCTTTGGCTGCCGTAGGCCAGGGGAAAACGGAACTCTTTTTCCGCACTGCAAAAATGGCTGGAAGTAACTGCACCTACATATTCTCCATATCCTCCCGCTACCGCCATAGATGCCAGAGACAGAGCTTCTCCCATGGTGGCACAGGCACCATACAGACCATATACCGGTCTGTGAAATCCCATGATCCCGAATGATGAGGCTATAGTCTGGGCCAGCAGGTCTCCCGCGTAGATCAGGCGCAGCTTCTCTTTTTCAATCCCGGATTTTTCCATAGCAATGGTAAGAGCATCTTTCTGAAGGGTACTTTCTGCCTCTTCCCAGGATGCACACCCAAAGAGGCCATCCTCTGGTCCAACCTTATCAAAATATTTACCCAGAGGTCCCTCTCCTTCTTTTTTACCCACAACTGACCCGGCGCCCAGAACATATACACTAGTGTCAAATTCTATACTTTGTGTTCCTATGGTATGTCCCATTATACAATCCCCCACATATGAAGAAAATAATAAATCAGTCCCAGAAAAGAAGATACCAGTATTCCGTAAAGAATAACCGGACCGGCGATAGTAAATATCTTACAGCCGATACCGAATACCTGGCCTTCCTTCTGATACTCAATTGCAGGCGCCGCCACAGAATTGGCAAAACCGGTAATCGGCACCAGTGTTCCGGCACCGCCCCATTTAGCCAGTTTTGGATAAATGTTCAGGCCGGTAAAAAGCACACTGAGGAAGACCAGAATCAAAGAAGTCCAGGCCCCTCCTGTCTCTTTATCCATTCCCTGCCATTGACAAAAGTTCATAATGGCCTGTCCCAATGTACAGATAAGACCTCCGCTTATAAAGGCCGCCGCCATATTTTTTGCCAGATTGTGAACTGGGGTTTTCTTTTTTACATATTCCTCATATTGCTTTGCTTTTTTCTTTTCCTGTTCTTCCTGCGACAGTTCCATGGCCTTTGCCCTCCTTGTACTGATATACTGGTAGTATGCGGACTGAGGGCTGTTTTATACACAAAACTGAAGCAGACTGCCTAAAGTTTTTCCGAAAGCTATAGACAGGATAATAAGCCCGGCACCTTCCTTCAGACCCAGATGCCTGGCTGCAATGGCAAATGCATTTACCACTTCTCCCAGGGCAATGATCCAGCTGCCCAGAAAAATCCCGAAAAAAAGGCCTGCAAAAGCAGCTCCTGGATTGCCTATTCGTATAGCAAGATTATATACAGAAATAAGATTTCCTGCTATGCATCCCAGAATCAGAAAATCTTCATACAAAAGAATATGCCTTCCTGTATGAGTAATGCCTGCATATCTGGGAATAATACCCAGTCCTATGATAAAAGCTGACAGGGCTGCAGCAGCCACAGCTCCGCCGCAGAGGCCTGTGATCCCGGTAAGCAGCAGTCCCAGACTCATGTCTTTTTCTCCTTTCCTCCTCTGTTTTTCTCTGCGATCAGTGCTTTGTCCACATCCTCCTCATAGGTTCGCATCTGCACTTCTATGGGAGAAGGATCTTTTGTAGTCTTTCCATGGCCAAAGTGATTGAAAAAAAAGATAACCCCAACGCCAATTCCAATAGAATAGGCCGCTTCCAGGATTGTCCATCCCTGGGGAGTGGTTCCGGTAAGCTGATAATAAAGCCGGGGGAAAAGGGTCTGGATGTCTACATCCGTATTAAACGTCATAATAGAAAAAGCAGCGCCAAAAAAAGATAGTATACATACAAAAGCCGTCTTCATATGGTCTTTCCATCTGCCTCCCGACGGCGATTCCTTATAGGTAACTATGATATTTGCCTCCCCGATGTGAGTCACATCCACATTCTTTTCTTCCCTGGCAACGGCCCTTACCAGATCTACTGCAGAAACCACATATCTTCCCTGGGCCTTTCCCGGTATAATCATAATCCGACGTACCCTGTTCCGGTCCAATACCTTCTGGTCATTACAGGCCAGCTTGGCTACATCACCCAGGCATATCTGGGGACTGTGGACTTCCACGTTTTTTTCTGTTTGAATATACAGCATTTCGCTCATAGAAAACCTCCCTGATTTACTACGAATAGTATCTCTGTTCAGGGAGGAATTATTCCTGTCCGTCTAGAGTTTCTCTCTGAGACGGCTGAGTATTTTTTTCTCCATCCGGGAAACCTGGACCTGAGACAGTCCCATTTTTTCTCCAATATAGGCCTGTGTCTTTTCCTGAAAGAAACGCATATAAATCAATTCCCTCTCTTTAGCGCTGAGGCTTCCCAGGATTTCTTCCAGAAACATTTTGTTCAGGATTTCCTCCTGCTGGCTTTTCTCCTGAGGCAGTTTGTCTTCCAGAGAAATATCGCTGCCGTCACTTTCATAAATGGTTTTCTGAAGAGATTCAATCTGAGCTCCTGACTCCAGGGCCATGACCAGTTCTTCTCTGGATATCCCCACTTCCCTGGCCAGTTCCTCCATGTCCGGTTCCCTGTTGTTTTTCTGCAGAAAAATTTCTCTGGCCCCGTAGGCTCTGGCCGCAGTTTCCTTCAGAGAACGGCTGACTTTCACCATCCCGTCATCCCGAAGATAACGTTTGATCTCCCCTGTGATCATAGGCACTGCATAAGTAGAGAATTTCACATCATAAGAAAGATCAAATTTATCAATGGCTTTCAGAAGTCCGATACTTCCAATCTGAAGCAGGTCCTCCATCTCTACGCCCCGGTTCTGGAATCTCCTGGCAATGCTGTGGACCAGTCCCATATTTTTCTCTACCAGTATATCTCTTGCTTCCTTATCACCTTGGTGCACACGCCCGATAAGGGCAAGGATATCGTCCATACGCCCTCCTATTCAAAAACCGGATTCTGCCGTCCTATAACTTTTTTCATGGTTACCGTAGTCCCCTTTCCGGGAGCTGACTCTACCGTTACCTGATCCATAAAGGCCTCCATAAAGGCAAATCCCATTCCAGACCGGTCCTGTTCCGGCCTGGTAGTATATAAGGGCTCCATAGCCTTTTCTATATCTTCTATCCCTTTCCCGGTATCCTTCACCACCACAGTCAGCTCTCTCTTATTATTCCTGCACTCCACCCGGATTTTTTCCGTGGACGTATCATAGGCATGTACGATACAGTTGGTGATTGCTTCAGAAACTGCAGTCTTAATATCCGCTACCTCTTCCAGTGTAGGATTCAGCTGTGTGCTGAAGGCCGCCACTGCAATACGCACCAGCCCTTCATTACAGGATCTGCTCTCCACTTCTAAGATCATCTCATTTTTATTCTCCATGTTCCTCTCCTCCTATCTTTTCCTGTAATTCCATACGGGTTCCTGGCTGATCTCGATGTGTTTATAAATCCCTGAAAGCTGCATGATCCGCAGTATCCTGTCATTGACATGAATGGCGCTGACTGTGCCTCCGCTGTAGCTCAAAAGTCTTTTTCTTCCCATGATCATTCCGATTCCCGAACTGTCCATAAAATCTGTATTTGAAAAGTCAAAAACCAGCTGCCTGACCGCTCCCCTTTCCAACTCCTGATCTATGGCTCTGGTTATCTGTTCCGCAAAATGATGATCCAGTTCTCGCGGAATATAAATAATAAGCATGGTCCCTCTTTTTTTCATATATTCTTCCATAACCCATTCCCCTTTCTATACTCTCCTCCGATTTTAAAGTCTGTCTCCTTATGTACGGAAAAAGGAGCCTTCCTTCTTTGGAAAGCCCCTTTATCTCAAGGTTTCTCTTATGCATCTGTTTATTTCAGATTATTCTTCTGTTGTTCCTTGAACGGCATCTTCATTTCCGGCAGTACTGCTGCTGTCACCCTCATTCTGGGTATCATCTTCACTGTCTGCAGAACTTATTTCATCGCTGTGTGCATCTATATAGTCCTGGGCATCCAAAGCATTCTGGGTTCCCGGATAGTTGTCCACCACCTTCTGATACCAGGCAGCAGCATTTTCCACATCGCCCTTCCCTGCATACGCCTGGGCCAGGTAATACATGGACCTTCTGTCCTGGGTTCCGATATTCACAGCTTTCTGCAGACTCTCGATGGCCGAGTCATAGTCCCCTGCATTTATATAGTTGATTCCTTCATTCCGATACTGCTGCTTCAGCGTATCTCCCACCTGGTTCATGATAGTGTCATAGATGCTCTTCCCTTCTACAGAAAGATTATCCGAATTTACCTCTGCAATGGCATTGGCTGCGTTGGTAAAATTCCCCTGCTGATATTCATCCCAGGATTTTAAAAGGTTTTCATAGTCTGTAGTCTGCTGCTGCGCCGCTTCAATCTGGCTCTGGGCTGTATCCACAGACTCCTGGGAGGCATTCATCTGCTCCTGAAGGCGCTCCAGCTCCGCTGCCTGTGTAGCCATCTGGTTGCTGTAGTCCACCACCTTTTCATTAGCCGCCTCGTTTACATTCTGAGTAATGGCAGGCACTACCAGAAACCAGAGAGCGGCAGCTCCTACAACCAGTCCAAGGATCAGGTTTATCAATGTATTGGTAATGGTCTTTTCCCGGAATTCTGGGGGCTGGATAACAACATCATTTCCCGATTTATAGATCAGACTTCCGTCTTTTCCTTCCCTCACTTTTTCTCTCATGCCGAACCTAGGTTCCAGATTAGTCCTTCTTCCTGTCTGTTCTTCCACTTCTCTCAGAAACCGGAGAGTGGTGGTATTGCTTTTATCTATTTTAGCTGCTGCTTTCAGCTGTCTTCTGGCTTTCTCATACTCTTCCTCATGGATATAGATCAGAGAAAGGAGATGATACCCTTTGATCAGCTTAGGATTGCTGGCCAGCACTTTTTTCAGCTGCAGTTTTGCCATATCTATATTGCCGCTTCTGCAGTATTCCAGGCACTGATTATATTTCTTTATGCTGTTATTTATTTCTTCCAGCCGGTTTCCGTCTTTTTGAAGCTTCTCGATATAGCCTATTGCAACATTATTCTGAGGCATCATATTCTTACTGATTACCCACTGGCTGAGAGCCGCTACCACTTCTCCGGTCTCAAAGTATACCAGTCCGAGGAGATTCCTGGCCTGTATATTCAGTTTGTTCATTTTCAGGCTTCGCTTCAGACAGGTAATGGCTCCTGACAGGTCCCTTACCTGAGCCTTCTCCAAACCCTGATTATAATAAAGGCCTGACAGAGCCCAGGCTTTTTTCTGGGCTGTCACTTTGCATCCACACTTTGGGCAATGGTCAGAGGCGTTTAGCGGCGCGTTGCATATCATACAATTCATAAATTTCACCCCTATTTATCTGAAGTGCTGCTGTTATCTTTTATCATTTCTTTCAGAATATCAATGACATCTGTCAGGTCCTGCCTGTAAATGGCGCCCTCTGCATCATCCACTTCCAGACATGGCTGAAATTTTTTCAGTTCTTCTTCAAAATTAATCATGGAACGTCCTCCTTACATAATCCTTTATCTCCCCTGCAAGATAAAGAGAACCGGCCACAAACATCAGGCCTTTTCCCTTCTGAGCATATGCCCTGTCGAAAGCTTTTCCCGGATCCGGCTCTGCATGAACATCTTCGCATCCCTCTTCTTTAAAAAGCTCTGCAAGTTCTGCTGCCGACTGCTTTCTGCTTCCCCATATCTCTGTAGTCACTACACTGGAGAAATGAAGACCCCTGCAGATTTCATGGATCATATCCCGGAAATCTTTATCTGATACTGTGGAAAACAGTAAAGTAATCGGATAGTCTTTCTGAAAATATTCCACAGTCTCCACAAATTTTGCGATTCCGTCTTCATTGTGAGCCCCATCTACGATCACTCCGGGAAGTATGGTCTCCATTCTTCCCTGCCAGCGGGTATTCCTCATTCCTCGTATCAGAGTATCTTTTTCCAGATGATGGATATTTTTCAAAACTCCCATCGTCTCAAGAGCCAGAGCCGCATTCATCATCTGATACCTGGCGATAAAAGGAATAAACAGTTCCGTTTCTCCATACACTCTGGAATCAGATACAAACTCTATGCCTTCGGGGGTAAAGTCCAGCATTCTCTGATTCTCTTCCTTCATGGCATACCACGGGCATCCCAGGCTTTCTGCCCTGGCTCTTATTACCTCAGCAGCCTCAGGATTATTTCCATCAAAGATCACCGGAACTCCTGGCTTTATGATTCCTGCTTTTTCCCCGGCTATCTGTCCTATGGTATTTCCCAGATATTCCACATGATCCAGACTGATCGATGTGATCACACAGGCTACAGGCTCTCTCACGGAATTGGTGGCATCCAGCCTTCCTCCCAGACCTGTCTCCAGTACAATATAGTCTACTTCTTCTTTTTGAAAAATCAACATGCCCATAAGGAAAAGAAATTCAAAATATGTGGGATGGTATTCTCCTCTCCCTACAAGAGAATCTGACATTTCCTTTACTCTGGAAAAAGCCTCCAGAAAGGTTTCATCAGAAACCATGACCTCATTGATCTGAAAACGCTCGTTGATCTTCATAAGATGAGGAGAGGTAAAGAGTCCGCATTTATAGCCTCCTTCCTCCAGCATGGTGGAAATAAAGGCACAGACACTGCCTTTCCCATTGGTCCCTGCTACGTGTATGATCTTCTTCCCTTTATCGGGACTTCCAAGAAGATCCAGGCACTGTCTGGTATGTTCCAGTTTATTCTTTGTTGTAAACTTTGGTATATCTTCGATATATTGAACCGCTTCTTCATAAGTGAACAAGCCGTATCCCTCCTGTTCTGTGAAATGGTAAGCAGACCCCTCGTCTCTAAAGCATAGCCCGACTGGGCTGCAAGCAGCCCGTCCGTCTCTGTTTTGAGACTTTCCGCTGCTATGAAAGCCCACGGATTGCTCCGCGCTCTGCGCTCCCGCAATCCTATCCATATTCGCAATCCGGCCTACCGGCCTTCTTGCTCATATGGATTAGCGTCTCGAAAACATAGCCGTCCTGGGCTGCAAGCAGCCCGTCCGTCTCTGTTTTGAGACTGGGCTTTCATAATAAAATCACCACTTCTGTTATAATGGTTTGGCCCTGGCGGGCTGCCGGGGTCACTTATCATTATAATGAAGTGGTGATAATATGCAAGCAAATTATGTCGCCTGAGAAAAAAAGCTTTCTATTCTTCCTGGGTCTCTTCTGTCTGAGAATCTGTTTGAGATTCTTCCGCTGTCTGTTCCTGACTGTCTTCTCCCTCATCTGTAATCGGAGTCAGAACGGCCTCCTGGCTGCCTGCTTCAGGCTCGTGATAAATATAGCTTTCTGTTCTGGTCAGGACTCTGTGGGTAGAACTGTTGCTTCTGGTAGCAATATCCACTTCATCTCCATCCTGGAGAAGGTCCGTAAGCACAAGCAGGGTGTTCTCGTCAATAAAGGTAGCTTCTACAAGTTCCCCGTTTATTTCCAGATAAGAAGACTGGGTAAAATTAGCGCCCCGTATATAGTATCTGCCATCTGAAATTTCCTCAATGCCCTCAAACTGGGTATCCACAACACCTAATTTCATAGCTGTTTTTTCATACGGAGTCTCTCCGTCATATACATAGTGCTCTCCGTAGAGGATATCATACTGGAGCATTTCCAGATCTACCTGATAATCCTGTGTATTCTTTCTTGCCTGATGGAAACGGAAAACATTTCCTTCATGGATTCCTACCCGGTCCATAACTTCTGCAGCCATCTGGTAGGCAGCTAAATTCTTATCCTGCTTTTCCAGTCCCATATTATCCCAGATTACATATTCTGTCTGGAAAAGATAACGGTTTTTCACGTCAGTGACTGTAAGATCCATAGTCGGCAGGTGGTCTCCATACATAACCAGTACTACATCTTCATCAATTTGAGAAAGGGCATCGATTAATTCTCCGATGAACTGGTCCATCTCATAAATCTGGTTGCAGTAGTATTCCCATTTATAATCCTGGGCCTCTGTACTGCTGCCGGATACTGTAATCTTTGGATCTTCCAGCACCGGCTCTTCCGGATAGTCTCCATGGCCCTGTACAGAAATAGTGTATACATAATCCGGTCCTTCTGTGGATTCCATAGCCTGAAGAATGTATTTCGTCAGGTTCCGGTCACGGATCCAGTCGTTAGGGTTCGTATCATCCTGTTCTGACATATATTCTGATGAAGTAAAGGTGTCAAATCCCAGATTGGCAAACACACGTCTTCTTCCGTAGAAGTTCGCTTCGTTATTATGGATGGCATGGGTGCCGTATCCTAGTTCCTTAAGTACATAAGCTGCACTTTCACAGGTCTCTGTTTCCAGGATTCCCTTATAAGGATACTCGCCAGGTCCAAAGTAATGCATACTCATTCCTGTGATTGATTCAAACTCTGTGTTAGCCGTACCGGCTCCAACAGAAGGCACTTTATAATATCCGGAAGAATATTCCTCCATCAGTTTCCGGAAGTTCGGAATGGGATCCTCTGAAACATTCAGGTAATTTACCAGGGTAGGATCAAAAAAGGACTCCAGCTGAAGAAAAAGGATATTCGGTCTGCTTTCTCCTGTCTCCGGCAGAGACTCCGTACTCTCTGTGATATCAGCCATAGCCTCCTCTGAATAATCTCTGGGGCAGCTGATTCCTGTGTTAAAAATCGTTGTAGCCAGACAGTAGGGATAACCGTAATCCTCATAAGCAAATGCAATATTTCCAAAATAGTTGGACAGTACCCTTTTTTCCAAAGCCAGCTTTGTGGTTCCTGCAAAGGCCAAAGCTCCCACAATGATCAGGGGAATATTTACTTTATATCGAAGCTTTCCTTTATACTTTGGCCCTTTTATGAACAACAGGACCAGACCCAGCACAGCCAGAACTGCCAGGACAACCACTACCCAGAAAAAGAAAGCTGGCAGATACCGGTCCGCGATCTCAAAGGCATCTGTGATCATATGCAGGTCCGGCCCGGTAAAGGGCGTTACTCTGGTAGTCAGAAGCACGCCATTGATAATACCAAGGCCCATCCAGAAGATGGTAAGGATCACTCTCCAGAAAACTCTTCTTCTGAAAAGATATACGATCAGGGTCGTTGTAAAGATTAAAAATGTGTTATACAGAAAGACCAGAGGCCTCTCTGTCAAAAAATCCATGGCTTCCCATATAGAATGTCTGGAAATCGCTTCTATAAAGAAGTAGCCCACAAATACCGCCAGGAACTGCAGCGGTACAGAAAACATATTCAGATATTTCAGGCATAATACCTTCCTGATTTCTTTCATACTCTCTCTCCTAAACCTCTATGTGGCAGCCCCCCTGCGCATTACTGCAGCTGCGCTAATCTCTCTTTTACCTGTTCCATCATAGCGGTATAGCGTTCCAGTTTGGCCCGCTCTTCGTCAACCTTTGCCTTAGGCGCCTTGCTGATGAAACGTTCATTACCAAGCATGCCGTTTACACGAGCCAGCTCTTTTGTCAGTTTCTCTTCTTCTTTTTTCAGTCTCTCAATCTCTTTTTCCACATCAACCAGTTCTGCAAAAGGCATGTAGATTACTGCCTTAGCTGTAACGGCAGATACCGCATCATCCTCAATGCCTGTCTTATCCTTCTGAACGATTACCTGGCTTGCATGAGCCAGAGGCGCAAAGAAGATTTCTCCGTTTTCAAAGATTTTCCGTATCTTCTCATCCTCGGCTGTTACAAATACCTTCGCTTTTTTGCTTGGAGGAACATTCATTCCTGTGCGTACATTTCGGATGCTTCTTACAGCCTCCTTAATGATTTCTACAGCTTCCTCCTCATTGGCAAAATTCCACTCTTCTTTAAATACCGGCCAGGAAGAGATCATAATGGATTCTTCCTCTGGATGAAGAGTACAGTAAATTTCCTCTGTAATAAAAGGCATATAGGGGTGCAGCAGCTTCAGGGCATTGCCCAGAACTGTCTTCAAAGTCCAGAGAGCTGCCCCTTTGGTGCTGTCTGTATCGCTGTAAAGCCTTGGCTTCACCATCTCAATATACCAGTCGCAGAATTCTTCCCAGATGAAATCATATACTTTCTGAACAGCAATACCCAGTTCATATTTGTCCATGTTTTCTGTCACATCTTTTGCCAGAGTATTGACTTTGGACAAAATCCACTTATCTGCTCCTGTAAGTTCTGCAAGGTCCATTTCTCCAGGAACTTCTGCTTTTTCCAGGTTCATCATAATAAATCTGGAAGCATTCCATACCTTATTGGCAAAGTTTCTGCTGGCTTCTACTCTCTCCCAGTAGAAACGCATATCATTTCCAGGAGCATTTCCTGTGATCAGAGTAAGTCTCAGTGCGTCTGCACCATACTTGTCGATAACCTCCAGAGGGTCGATACCATTTCCAAGAGACTTGCTCATCTTTCTTCCCTGAGAATCCCTCACTAATCCGTGAATCAGCACATGATGGAATGGTGTCTTTCCAGTCTGTTCCAGACCGGAGAATACCATACGGATTACCCAGAAGAAGATAATATCATATCCTGTTACCAGCACGTCTGTTGGATAGAAGTACTCCATCTCCGGAGTCTTATCCGGCCATCCCAGAGTAGAGAAGGGCCACAGGGCAGAGGAAAACCAGGTATCCAGAGTATCCTCATCCTGGTGGAAATGGGTACAGCCGCATTTCGGGCATTTCTCCGGCATTTCCCTGGCAACTATAGTCTCACCGCATTCGTCACAGTAATAAGCCGGGATCCGGTGTCCCCACCAGAGCTGACGGGAGATACACCAGTCTCTGATATTCTCCAGCCAGTGAAGATATGTCTTGTCAAATCTCTCCGGTACAAATGTAAGATTTCCTTCTTTTAAAGTATCAATGGCAGCCTGAGCCATTTCCTTCATCCGTACAAACCACTGAGGCTTGATCATAGGCTCTACGGTAGTACCGCAGCGGTCATGGGTTCCTACACTGTGTGAGTGAGGAACTACCTTTACCAGAAGTCCCTGTTCTTTCAGATCTTCCACCATGGCTTTTCTGGCCTCATACCGGTCCATGCCTGCATATTTGCCTCCCAGCTCATTAATGGTGGCGTCATCATTCATAATGTTGATCTCTTCCAGATTGTGACGTTTTCCTACTTCAAAGTCATTAGGGTCATGGGCCGGGGTAATCTTTACACAGCCGGTTCCGAACTCTTTATCTACATACTCATCAGCGATCACAGGGATTTCTCTGTCTGTAAGAGGCAGCTTCAGCATTTTTCCGATGAGATGTTTATATCTCTCATCGTCTGGATTTACAGCTACTGCAGTATCGCCCAGAAGCGTTTCCGGACGGGTGGTTGCGATTTCCACAAACTGTCCTTCTTCTCCTACTACCGGGTAATTGATGTGCCAGAAAAATCCGTCCTGATCCTCATGCTCTACCTCTGCGTCAGAAATAGAAGTCTGGCATACAGGACACCAGTTGATGATCCTGGAGCCTTTATAGATATAGCCTTTCTCATAAAGCTTGATAAATACTTCCTGAACGGCCTTGGAGCAGCCTTCGTCCATGGTAAAACGCTCTCTGTCCCAGTCAGCAGAAGCCCCTAATTTCTTTAACTGATTGATGATCTTTCCGCCGTACTCTTCTTTCCAGGCCCAGGCATGTTTCAGGAATTCTTCTCTTCCGATTTCGTTTTTATCAATCCCCTGCTCTTTTAACTTTTCAATAACCTTTACCTCTGTGGCAATAGCCGCATGGTCTGTTCCCGGCTGCCACAGGGCTTCATAACCCTGCATCCTTTTAAAACGGATCAGGATATCCTGCATGGTCTCGTCCAGGGCATGTCCCATATGAAGCTGGCCAGTTACATTTGGCGGGGGCATCACAATAGTAAAGGGTTTCTTGTCTTTGTTTACTTCTGCGTGGAAATATTTGTTATCCAGCCATTTCTGATAAATGCGGTCTTCCAGACCTTTTGGGTCATAAGTTTTTGCAAGCTCTTTGCTCATAGTCTCCTCCTCTTAGTTATGTCCGGTATTTTATATCCAAAAACTTTTTTGGGAATCTGCATAAAAAATACCCTCCATAACCATCTCATTAAATAGTTACAAAGGGCGACAAAGCCGCGGTACCACCTTTTTTTATCACTCAAAGGTCCTGTAACGGGGACAAACCGGGAAAACCTACCAAATCCCGCCATCCTCAGGTGGTCTCCTTCAGCTCTCCGGTTCAAAAGCTACCTTCCGCCCTTTTTCCTTAAACAATCTTTCAGCCGACGAATTGTTCTCTCTGCAAGTTCCCAGAGCGTACTCCTCTTTCTCATTACCTTTTTCTTTCGATGTCACAGATTTCTCAGCACTGCCTGCTTCCGAAATCCTTACATCTTTTCATTTCATTTATCATAGACATATTGAAAAATTTTGTCAAGATGGGAAATTGTGAATTTTTGCGGAAATTTAACAGAAGATAAACAAAAGATTTTCAAAAGAATGAGATTTTTTCCTTTTCCTATGTTACTATAATTCCATGAGGAGGATGAGCATGAAATCGAAAAAACTTTTACAGAAAACCGGGGAAAAATTCATACTTTCTTGTCTGACCGGGGCTCTGGGGGCCCTTTCCTGGTATACGCTGCGTGAATATCGCCCCCAAAAGGCAGAGTCCCTATCCCCGCCCAAAGGCCGCCGGCTCCTTTCCCCAGCAGATCCATTCCGGCTGCTTACCTGGAATATCGGATTTGCAGGTTTTGACAGTTCCATGGATTTCTTCATGGACGGAGGAAAAATGGTACGCCCCAGAAGTAAAAGTCAGGTTTTCCGAAATATGAAAGAAATTGGAAAAATCCTGACCTCCTGCACAGCCGATGCATATTTTCTCCAGGAGGTAGATCTGGATTCCTCCCGTTCCTATCATATGGATCAGCAGGATTATTTTGAGAAACGTATGGGCCTTCCTGGCGTCTTTGCCTGGAACTATAAGTGTGACTTTATCCCCTTCCCCCTTCCCCCTCTGGGAAAAATGAGCAGCGGCATCAGTACTTTTACAGATTTAAAGGTCCGTTCTGCCCGGCGTCTTGCTCTTCCCGAATCTTTCTCCTGGCCGGTAAAGACCTGTAATCTGAAACGCTGTATTCTTGAAGCCAGAATACCTGTCAAAAGCAGCAGCCGGGAACTGGTACTCCTGAATTTTCATCTGGAAGCCTATGATAAAGGAGAAGGAAAGCTGGCTCAGAGCCGGCTGCTCTCCCAGATCCTTTCCCGGGAATATGAAAAAGGCAATTATGTCATCGCCGGCGGGGATTTCAATCAGATTATAAAAGGAGAGGACAAATATCCTCTCCGTAAAAGCAAGAACTGGACCCCTGGTCTCCTGGAAAAAGACTTTCTTCCGGCCCACTTTTCCATAGCCGCCGATGATACCTGGCCCACCTGCCGGCTTCTGGACCGGCCTTACGACGGTTCTTCAGGGAAGTCCCTGGCATATGTGCTGGATGGGTTCCTGGTATCCGATAATCTGAAGATATCCCGTGTTTCTGTGATAAACACAGATTTTGCATATACGGACCACCAGCCTGTGATCCTGGAAGTGCAGTTTCTGGACAAAAACCCATACTGCCCTCAAAGTCTTTAGGATTTTCCTTTCCCAGATGTTTCTCTATACCCTACTTTGCTGGTCTGCTGACGGAATAAAAGCAGCAGACCTCTTACGCATAATTCAATGCACATTGCAGTCCACACTCCATGAAGTCCCCATTTTTCCACCAACAGCAGAGCCAGTGTAATACGCACGCCCCAAATACTGATCAGATTCAGGATACTGGGGACCAGGGAGTCTCCTGCTCCCCGGAGAGCTCCTGCAGCCACAATGGACACTCCATAAAGGGGCTCTGCAAAAAGCTGTATCCGCAGTACTTCCGCGGCAAGCTGCCGCACCTGAATATCCGGTGTCATCATATGAAAGATCCCAGGACATATGAAAAACATCAGAGATCCCGTTACTGCCATGATTCCGCCTCCCAGAAGCACAGAAAGATTGGAAAAACTTTTTGCAATCTTTTCCCTCCCGGCTCCCAGGCTCTGTCCTACCAGAGCAGTAGCTGCCTCAGCAATCCCATACCCTGGCATATAGCAGAGGCTCTCCGCTGTTACTGCAAAAGAGTTTGCTGCAATAGCCACAGTTCCCAGGGGTGCAATGATCCTGGTAGTAACGATCATAGCCCCACAGACAGCCACATGTTCAAAGGCCAGCGGAGCTCCCACCTGAAAAGCAGTGGTAAAAATCTTCTTATCCATTCCTCCCTTTTCTCCTCTGAATCGAAACACAGGGGAGCGGAAGCAAACCGCCCGGAGCATAAAAATACATACTACAGCCTGAGCAAGGGCTGTTCCTATTGCTGCTCCCAGCACACCGTAGTGCCGTATAAAGATCATATTGAAAACAATGTCCAGAAGACACATACTGGCGTTTAATATACTGGGCGTCCGCATATTTCCGCTGCACTGGAGCATGGAGCCTGCCAGCCGGTTTATCTGCACTGCAGGAAGAGAACATGCATAGACAAAGAAATAGCCTGATGCATCTGTCCAAAGCTCTTCTCCTGCTCCCAGCCATACAGGAAGTTTCCCGCTGATGGCTATTCCCACAGCCATGAGGATAAGGGAAAAACAAAGGGCTGCGGCAAGTCCGTGTTTCAGGATTTTTCTGGCATTGGCCTCTCTGCCCGCTCCAATCTGGTGTGCAGCCTGTACTGAAAACCCTGTAGCCACGCCGCTGCACAGTCCGCTAAGAAGCCAGGTGCTTGTGGAGACAACTCCAATAGATGCTGACGCCTGGGCCCCAAGGTTTCCCACCATTGCCTGGTCAATATACTGCATTAAAATAGAGGTTATCTGAGCCATGATGGCGGGAACGCTCATCTGCCAGACAATCGACAGTTTTTCCCTTCTTGTTATCTCTCCCTTTTGCCGAAAAAAAGCGGCAAGCCGCTCTTCTGGTCTGATTTTTCTCTTTTCTGTATATTCCGTCATTTTATCTGTCTCTTTCTTTTCCTTATCCTGCCCTCAATACACTAAGGACCTCTGTACAAAAAGAAGAGGGCGATAATGACCTCTTCTTTTCATAAATAAGAAATAATATGAAGTTTCCGGCGTTTCTCCCGGTTTTGTCACGATTTCTCTGTCCTGCGGAGGATGTGTATGTTCCGTTTGTTGCGGGAAAACGGATTGGATATACAGGACAACATTTAGAAACCGGGAGAACCGTCTGCCATTTAATCATGCATAATTCTATAAATTCAGGCGTTTACCTTTCGGCACTATTCCATAAAAAATTCCGCCTTCACATGAAAAGCGGAAACATATAGCCCCATCCAGGGCTACAGGGATTTCAAACTTTGCACGGAAGTTTTCACCTTACTGCTATTAAGCAGGTTTCCTGACTTATGGTTCTCCGCTTTGCCTCTCCTTCTCATACTTTCGTACAATGGATTTTGCTGACATTGCTCCCCAAATACAGTGACCGGATCGCTCAGGATTCTCACCTGATTCCCTTTTCACCAGTGTTGTGCGGTCAACGCTGATGCACTCAATAGGTTTATGGAATTATACACTTGTATAATACCACCAGCAGAGATTTGCGTCAAGAAATATTACTGTTTTCATCCACTTTTTCTTTCATCTTTTCCTCTCGTCTTCTCTTGGTCATAAGTCCTCCAATCCGTCCAGTTTCCTTAGCGGACAGACTTTTCCAGCCCCTTTCCAGAACTTTATCCAAAACCCCCAGTTCTTCTGCTATCTCATATTTCAACTGTTCCTCCTGAGGAATCTTGTTTAAATCAATTTTTTCTTCTTTTTTCTTAGACATCAAAAGCCACACTCCTTTTTCTTAGAGTATGGCCCTTTTCTTTCCCTTTATTCAGCTTTTTCTGCTTTCTGTCATATATTCTTCTATTTTGGAATAACAATGGCTGCAATAATATAAGCGATGATCCCGGAGCCAAAACTCATACAGGTCACAATAACCCAGGCAAGGCGGATCAGGGTAGGATCTATGTTAAAATACTCCCCGATCCCTCCGCAGACTCCCGCCAGCATATAATTTACAGAAGAACGATATAATCTCTTATCTGACATGACACATACTCCTTTCTATTGATCCTCAAAATCTATTCTGATATTTCCTGCATTGTTCTCTATGTCCATGGTCTTATCTGAAGATACTGCTCCAAATGTTCCTTCATGAAAGCCATCTATACTTTCTCCGCCCAGGTCCAGGGCGCCGGAGTCCACACGGACATCTGCCGTATAGTCCTCCAGTCTTCCGGTATATTTTATCCGTAGCCGTCCGGCGTCACAGTTCAGAGTGGAATCGTCAGCCTCCATCAGTTCCACCTCCAGATTACCTGCCGCCACATCTATATCACAGCTCCCAGCCGCAAGTTTTCCTTCTGCTTCCAGGCTTCCTGCGCTGGAGTTCAGGTACAGCTCCTCAAATACCTTAGCCTGAGGGATCTGGATCAGTAAAGACCTGCTGCTGTCCACAAGCCCATCGCTTCTGGATACAGTAAGGACTCCTGTATCAATGTCAAAATCTGCCACATACAGACTAGAATCCAGTCCGGAACCTGAAACCCATATTTTTTCATCCAGAGAGGGCTGTATCCGGATTTCTCCCGCTTCTGCTGTCACATAAAGACTTTTCACCCTTGAAGCCTCAATGCTGCCCCTCTGGCTGGCCTCGGACCAGTCCATATTGCGGACACCGGTTTCATCAGACCAGTCTCTGGTCCAGGATTCTCCTCTTTCCTCCCAGTAATTTTCCCATTCCTCTCCCATCTCTTCCAGATCGTCCAGGTCCGTCAGCCGTTCCAGCCAGTCAGCTCCAAACCAGCGGTTAAAAACATGATTATTTTCTGTGCTTCTTTCCAGGCCGTCCAGAAATGCCTTTGGGGAAGCCCCGAAAAGGATTCCCCCTGCTGTCAGGACTCCTCCTGTGATCAGCATAACAAGAGCTGTGATCAAAGCAATTTTTGTAAACTTTTTCATGAATTTTCACCTCCCCGGATACCTCTGTGCAGGACCCTCTGGATCATATCCACCGCCCAGCGGAATACAGCCGGAAACGCCCGGAAGACCAGCCAGATGAAAGCCAGAAGCAGCAGAATACCAACTGCCGTCATCATAAGAGCCCCTCCCACACAGGCAACTGCCGTAGGGGGAGAAGCCAGCTGGAACACCAGGGTGTGGATCAGAAACATAAGGCCGCCTACAGTCAGGCCGATCCCACCTGCCAGGAGTCCGATGATCCCTCCGATGATTCCTATCAGCAGGCCCAGAGCCCCCATTCCGAAACCAAACACAAAGGGGAGGGCCACTACAGCAAAAATGATCAGCAGGATCCAGCCGGCTCCGCTTCTGGAACGTCTTGGATTCTGTCCGTAATTTCTTCCGTATCCGGCTCTGCTGTAAGGGCCGTCATAGCTGTGCTGCCTTCTCTCCCCCTGGGGATCTCTGTATCTGGTGCCGTCCCAGTTATTTTCTTCCTGGCCGGTTTCAGATCTCTCACTGTTTTCTTTCATTTCCGAAGGTTCCGGCACCTTTTTCTCCTGGAATCTCTCGTCCGTATATCCCGTCTCTGTATATTCTCCGTACTGTATCCCTTCATTTTCCAGATCTGACCGGATGATGGCCGCTACCTTACCGGGGCTTCCCAGCTCCTGGATCACTTTTCCTTCATTCTCTGCTCCGGCGTCTTCAAAGTAATCCTGATAATATTCCAGAGCCTCCTTTCTCTCAGACTCCGGTATATCCCACAGCAGCCGTTCCAGCTGCTCTAAAAATTCTGTTCTGTTCATTTCAGTTCCCCTCCCTCAAACAATCTGCTGATTTTCGTTGAGTAGCTTTTCCATTCTTCCCTGTATAGATTCATCTGTACCATACCTTTTTCGGTAACTTTATAATATCTCCTGTTCCTGCCTGCGAATTCCCGGTCATAGGTTTCCAGGCACTCATCTTTCTGAAGGCGCCTCAGAACCGGATACAGGGTGGATTCTGAAACTTCCAGTACCCGGCGCACATCCTGAGTAATCTTATAACCATAGGTCCCCTCCTCCTCTCTGGACACAACTGCCAGAACGATGGCATCCAGAAGGGCTGCACCTGTATTGAAAATCATTTCCTCACCCCTTTGCTATTTCTTATTTAATACTATATGTCATATAATATAATTTTGTCAACAATATTATATTAAGAATTTCTAAAGATTTATGGAAGAAAAGTAAAAAACCCCGGCACTCTCACACCGGGATTTCCTTTTTCAGATAAAAGGAGTAGATGTATTTTTCTTTTACTTTTTTCCCTGTCATACGCTCCAGGGCTTCCTGATAATACAGAAGCTGTATCCTGTATTTTTCTGTCAGCTCCTGGGGATTTCCTGAGGGTATCCGGTCTGTCTTATAGTCTACCAGCACCAGGCTGTCTTCCTCCTCAAAGAAGGCATCGATAATTCCCTGGACCAGGATTTCTTCCTCTGACTGATACTCTCTGCTTACAGAAGAAGCCGGCACTCCTATGACAAAGGGCTGTTCTCTCTTTAAGAGCCCTTTTTCCGCTGCTGCTTTCATTCTCTGTCCCAGGCTGCTTTCGGCAAGGTCATAAATATCCTTGGGCCATACGGAGCTTTGCACTGCCTGGGAAATCTTTCCCATACGGCAAAGTTCCTGTATCTGTCCTCTCACTTCTTCCAGACTGCCAGTTTTCTCATAATCCAGCCGTTCCAGAACTGCATGATAGGCAGTTCCTCTTTCTGCACCCTTCAGCTCCTCCTGCTCCGTTCTCATAAATGCCGGAACATAACCCTCTTCTGGTTCTTCTTCACCAGAAACCGTTTCCTGATCTTTCCCGCTGTCCGGATAGAGATTCAGACTTTCCTCGTCCTCTTCTGTCCGAATCCTTTTTACCTCAGATACCGTCACCTTGGCCGGAATCCTGGCAAGGTCTTTATAAGGATACACATAGGAAAAACTTTCTTCCAGTTCTTTCTTCGTATCAGGGTCGTAGACTTTTCCAGTATCCCAGTTCAGGTATCCTTCCTTTTCTTCCAGCTCTCTGGTTCTGGCATCCAATTCTCCCATTACCAGCTCCAGAGGTGACACCTTCCGGATCTTAAAATCTCCGGAGCCTTCATAAAGTGGGTTCAGGGGATATACTCCAAGATTCACTGACTGGTACAGCTCCTTCATGACTCTGTGTCTGGCCAGGGCCGACAAAATCCAGTCCAGATAACTTTTGCCCTTCATCCGCACCCCATAGGGCAGCCGGGTCTGTTCCCGCCGCTTCAGTATTTCCTGCTGGGAAAGCCTCTCTGCCAGCTTTGAAATCGTCCCTGTAAGAATCAGTTTTTCTTTTGCCCTTGTAAGGGCTACATAGAGGATCCGCAGCTCCTCTCCCAGACTTTCCAGAGTAATCTCCTGCTGAATGGCCCGCTGGAGAATGGTTCTGGTTCGGATTCGCAGTTTTTCATCTACACAAGGCGCACCGATCCCCAGATCCGGATGGAGTACAATACTCTCTCTGGCATCCTGCATATTCATCTGTTTTCCCATACCTGCCACAAATACCACAGGGAATTCCAGGCCTTTGCTGCCGTGGATACTCATGATCTTCACCGTATCCTCTTTTTCTGAGAGAATGTTGGCTTCCCCAAAATCCACCTGATATTTTTTCAGATTTTCAATATACCGGACAAAGTTGAACAGCCCCCTGTAGCTGGTGCTCTCATAGTCCCTGGCTTTTTCCAGGAGCATGAGAAGGTTGGCCTTTCTCTGCTCCCCGGAAGGGAATGCCTGCTGCCAGAGAAGAAAGCCTGTCTGGTCAAAGAAATCCCAGATAAGCTGATGGATAGGAGTATAAGGCACTTCCCGGCGCAGTTTCCGATAGGTTTTTAAAAAACCTATCACCTTATCCTGGAGGGGATTGGGAACCTTTTCTGTCTCCAGCAGCGCCTCATAAAGAGTAATCTTCTCTCCTGCGTTTCCCAGATTCCGGATCTGGGTCAGTTCTTCAAAGGTAAATCCCTGAGGCTGGTTTTTCAAAGCCCCTGCCAGAGGGATATCCTGAAAGGGATTGTCCAAAATCTGCAGGTAGTCCAGCACAGCCGCTACCTCAGGGGCAGAGAAATATCCTGTCTTTGTGGTAACACTGGCCGGAATATTGCAGGAATTCAGGATCTTTTTAAAAGTCTCTGACCAACCGGTCATGGTTCTGAGAAGAATGGTGATATCCGAATATTTCACCGGTCTTAACTCTCCGGTTTCTTTGTCTGTCACCTGCCCTGTCTCTCTCAGTTCCCGGATACGCAGGGCAATCATCCTTGCCTCCAGCTCCCGGGCAGTTTCCGGACTGTCCTGTTCCTGCCATACCGGGTCGTCTTCCTCCAGAAGAAGGACTTCCGCTGCAGGCTCTGTTTCCTTTGGAAGCTCTGGAAACTGTCCCTGGGGATAAAGCGCCGCGTCTTGATCGTACTCTACCCCGCCCAGGTCCTCTCCCATGATCTGGTAGAAAATATAATTCACACTGTCCAGCACTGTTCCCCGGCTGCGGAAATTTTTATGAAGGTCGATGCGGTAAGTCTTTCCTCCCGGGATCACCGGATAACTGTGGAATTTTTCCATAAACAGATCCGGACGGGCCAGTCGGAACCGATAAATACTCTGCTTTACATCTCCTACCATAAAGATGTTGTATTCCCCTTCTTCCACACGGGACACAGAGGTAAGAATCTTCTCCTGGACCAGATTGCTGTCCTGATACTCGTCGATCATGATTTCCGCAAACTGGTCTGCCAGTTCCCTGGCTGCCCCAGTCCGCTCATCCTTTTCCGGGCTGTGATTTACCAGGATTTCCAGAGCATAATGTTCCAGGTCTGAAAAATCCAGGATATTTTTCTCCTGCTTTTTCTTTTTGTAAGCTTCCATAAAAGCCAGTGTCAGATCCACCAGCACTCCTACGGGCTGGGCCGCTGCCTGAAGGTGTTCCACCATTTCCTCTGGGGATTCCTGGAAATACCTGGCCTTCAGATCATTTAATAGGTCTTTTGCCTGGCTGCGAAGGTTCTTGGTCAGCTCCTGTTTTTCCTCAGCCACCAGCTCCTTCTCCGCCTTTTTCCCCGGAGGAAGGCGCTTAAATTCCAGATGATCCGCAGCCTCTTTCCAGTCAAAAAACTTCTCCATAGAAAGAAGCTTCTCCACAGATTTTTTTTCTTCTTCCAGGAGAGGGATATAAAAGCCGGGGCCGTCTCCCTCTTCTGCCACTTCCAATGCCTGAGTAAGAAGCTCCCCTGCTTCTTCTATCTGCTTGCTGATTTCTCTTTTTACTGCCTCCATCCAAGAAGAATTTTCCAGTTCCTCCTGACTCTTTACATCATAGGCTCTGCGGCACTTCTCCAGCCATTCTTCCGGATAGGGATAACTCATGGAAAACTCATAGAGCTTCAGCACCAGGTCTTCAATATTCTCATCGGATTTTCCCTGAGAAAAGCCCTCTACAAAGGAAGCAAATTCTCTATAATCCTCTCTTCCATAGGCTTCTTCCAGGATTTTTCCTGCCACGTCTGCTTTCATCAGCCGCATCTCGCCTTCATCTCCCATACGGAAGGAAGGGTCCAGGTCAATCAGATGGAAATAATTCTTTACCACATAGGAACAAAAGCTGTCTATGGTAGTGAGCTGGGCATGATGGACCAGAGTGCTCTGTCTTAAAAGGTGCTCGTTTTCGCTGTCCTCCTCCAGTCTCTGCTCAATAGCTCTGGCAATCCGCTCTTTCATCTCTCCTGCTGCCGCTCTTGTAAAAGTCACTACCAGCAGCCGGTCAATATCCACAGGCCGGTTCTTATCCAGGATCCGCTGAAGGATCCGCTCTACCAGCACCGCAGTCTTTCCGCTTCCTGCAGCGGCGCTGACCAGAATATTGCAGTCTCTGGTGTCAATGACCCGCTGCTGTTCTTCTGTCCATGAAACTGCCATATCTATTCCTCCTCCCTGTGGGTTGTATTTTTCAGTGCTGCTTTCATCTTTTCCCAGATTTCCTCTGGCTTACAGGTTCCAAGCCTCCGATAGGAATATCCTGGGATTTTCTCATCAAAGCCGCAGACATTCCGGTAAGGACAGTAATCACAGGCACATTCCTTTTGATAGGCAAAAGGATTCACCTCCACCTTTCCCTGAAGGATTTCCTGACCGATTTCTTTAGCTTTATAGTTTACATAATTCATAATTGTAGAGAACTGTTCCTGGTCTGCCACCCTGGAGTTTCCGGCCAGAGTGCCTTTTGCCGTATATTTTACCGGAACTGCCAGAGACTCTATACTTTTTCCTGCGGCCAGGTCTTTATCCAGCCGCTCCAGAATCTCCGGCTCCCGGGCTGCCAGACCGTCCATCTTCAGCTTCTTCAGGATTTCCCGGTCCGGATGCTCCGGGTTTTTTACATCTTCCCGGTTCAGCACCGGATCCTTGATATTATAGTAAAAAATTCCCGCGGGAATGATTTCTTCGTTTGGAAAGCGCCTCTGTTCCAGCTCCACTGCCGCACTTAAGTACAGGGCAAGCTGTAACTGAAGGCCATAATACATTTTTACCGGATCTAACTGGGTATTTCCAGATTTATAATCAATGACCTTCACATAGACTTTGCCATTTTCTCTGCACAGGTCGATCCGGTCAATCCTTCCTGTAAGATGGAGGATCTCCTCCGGAGAAAGCTCCAGATCCAGGCTGGAAATATTATCCCAGGGACCGAAAGCCCATTCTGTAAGGGCAGGAAAAAACCGTCCCTGGCGAAGCTGGAACTGAAGGGCCCACACCGTTCTCTTTACCATTCTTTTCGCACGTTTTACGGTATAGGCGTTTCTTGCAGAGGAAAGAAGCACCGTCTCTCCTGCCTGGGCTACTACCTGATCCACACAGGCCTCTGCCAGCCGGTCTCTCTCCCCATCTTCCAGCTGAGTCCAGGAAATCCCTTCTTCCCGAAGCTTTCTGGCAAAAAGGTCCAGACTATTGTGAAGAAGGGTTCCTAGATCTGCCATAGTAAACTGGTACCGGACGCGTTCCTTAAGAGCCAGGCCGTAGGTCAGAAAATGGGCGCAGGCGCACCGGGCAAACTGTTCCAGCCGGGTGGCGCTGTTTTCCAGCTCTCTGCCGTAAAGGACCTGAGCCGCTGCCTTCCCAATGGCGTCCTGTGGATTGACATAATAGGCAGTCTCCACCAGCCTGTCTGCCCAGGGCTTCCATTTTTCCTCTTTCTGAAACCATGCATACAATTCCTGAAAAACCTGGCTTTTCTCCTGTCGTCCTCCCAGTTCCCTGGCCACCTGCTCCAAAGCTCCCTGGATATTTTCTGTATACATAGGAACTTCCTGGGTCTGCCTTGCCTGGGGGAACAGCTTTTCTGTCTGGCTGACCAGATAGGAAGGAGAAATCACATCTCCATTGCCGTTTAACCGGCTGTAAGTAAGGTATACTCTTTCGCTGGGCTTTGTAAGATTCAGATAGAGATAAAACTTCTGGGTATAAAGCTCCTCTCTGGCTGTGGGCGCCAGAGCCAGTCCCAGTCTTTCAAGAGGTCCTTCCAGTTCCTCCCTGTTTAAATCCGAGAGGATCTTGCTCCCAGACTTTTCTTTGGGGATTTTCCCCTCATTGACTCCCACAAAAAAAAGAATCTTAATATCCTTCAGCCTGGTCCTTTCCATATCTCCTACCAGAACCTGGTCTGCGGCAGGAGGGATCACGCCCACCTTTGCTTCGGAAAGCCCTGCCTCCAGAATCTCCTTAAAGGCCCCTGGCCGTACCTGCTCATCTCCCAGCACTTCCACCAGCTTATCCAGAAGGTCCATGACGATCTGGTAGATCTGACTGTATTCTTTGGCCATGGCCATTTCCCCGGCTGCGGTAAATCCTTCTTCATAAAGCTTCAGCTTTTTCTCGATCTGATTCCTGCAGATAAATTCATAAAGAGCCTGGCAGCAGGTCCTGATGGTACCCTGAGGACTCTTCAGCCCTTCCGCAAAAGGCCGCCACATATCCACAAGACGCTGTCTTACCGGGTTCAGTTTTACACATTCTTCCGGATCTTCTCCACGATAAGAGCGCACCCACTCCTGGTCCCACCGGTCAAGTCCCCGGATTCCCATAGCGATGACATAATTCTCCAGCCGGTCTGTTTCTTCTTCGGTTATATCTGTGAGACCACAGCGTAAGAACCGAAATACACTTTCATAGGTAAAATTTTCCACCACCATATCCACGGCGCTGCGGATATATTCAATAAAGGGATTCATGAAAAGAGAATGTTTCTCATCTACAAAACAAGGAATCCCATATTTTTCAAAAGCTCTTCTGGCTGCCGGGGAATAAACCTCCATATCTCCTGTAACCAGGGCAAAATCCCCGAAACGATAGCCTTCCTTCCGGACCATATGACGGATCCGGCAGGCTGTCTCCTCCATTTCTTCCTGGGGGTTCAGAGCTTCCCGGATAAAAACTGCTTTTTCTTTGCCTGCATAAGGCCGGTAATTTTTTCGGAAAATATTTCTTTCCAGATAGTCCAGGGCTTCATTATTCCGGAATCTCCCCTGATACTTCTCACCTTTTTGGGGAATCCAGATTTCACTCCAGGAAGTCCCCGTCTCCTCTGCAAGTTTACATAATCTATTCACCGTCTGCCGGGTAAGGTAAAAAAGTCCATAAGGGCTTCCCAGACGATAGGGATCCTCTCCTCTTCCCATAGTGAGGGGGATATATACCTGCCTGCAAAGCTTCAGCAGCTTTTCCATTACCTGAATCTGGATAGGAGTAAATCCAGTATAGCCATCCAGGACCACTGTGCTGTCCTTCAGTTTTTCTGACTGGTCCGCCCGCTGGGCCAGAACATCCAGGACTTCCTCCTGGGTAATAAACTTTCCTTCCAGATAATCAAAAAAGCCTTTGTACAAAGTCTGAATATCTTTCAGCTTGTAAAAAAGCTCTGGTTTATCCTCCACATCCTCCAGAAGTTTATCCAGGTCCTCTACCTGTATCTCATACTGCCGCAGTTCTGAAACCATAGATTTTAACTGGGAGACATAACCCTGTTTATTCATCTTAGAGCCCAGTATCTTCAGCTCCTTCTTTTTCTCCTGGGCTACATTCCGAAGGACCATACTCTTTCCGGTTTCTTCCAAAAGCTCCTGTGAAAGAGCTCCTGTCTCCTCCAGAACCCGGAAGGCCAGACGCTCAAAGCTCAGAACGTCAATATTCATGATCCCCTTCCTGGGATGGAGCATGACCAATTCCTTCTGGGTCTGCATGGTAAACTGCTCCGGCACCAGTATCAGATACTGTCTTTTGGGGTTTTCCAAAGATTCCTCTATGATTCTGTTGTAAATATAATGGGATTTTCCCGAACCAGAGGGTCCGAAAATAAACTGTAACGCCATTCTGTTCTTCCCTTCTGTCCAAAAGCAGCCTCGTAAATAGACTGTTAAGAATATTTATTCATGGGCTGCTACTGAAAAAATTTTTCAATAACTTCTGCCACACCGTCATGGTCATTGTCATTTACAGTAATATAGTCCGCCACATCCTTTACTTTCTCCTGGGCGTTGGCCATAGCTACTCCCAGCCCTGCAAACTGGATCATGGACACGTCGTTGAACCCATCTCCGCAGCATACCATCTCCTCCCTGGAAATTTCCAGAATCTCCAGAAGGTGACGGAGGGAATATGCCTTGTCCACATTCTTGGGAGTAATCTCCAGGAAATAAGGCTCCGAGCGGAATACCTGAGCTTCATGCTGATACTTTCTGGCCATCATAGGCTCTAAAGCTTCCAAGTCCTGGGGTTCTCCGGTAAGCAGACACTTATTGACAGGGAAATCGATAAAAGTGCCAAAGTTCTTCCGGTATTCAATAGGAATCTGGTTGATCCTGGATTCAATGGCCATGTACTGATCCGGCTCCGTTCCAGAGTAGATCACATCTCCACGGTAAGTAATGATCCCGATTTGATTCTCCAGCGCATCTCTCCACAGTCTGGCCGGAAGGCTTAAAGGCAGTGTCCGCTCAAAAACACACTCCTTTGTTTTGAAGTTCAGGATCCTTGCTCCGTTAAAAGGCAGGATATAACTTCCATAAGTCTGAAAACCCAGAGCCTCTGCCACATAGGAGACTCCCTGAGGGGGCCTGCCGGAAGCGATTGCCACAGTCACCCCCTGCTCCTGAAGGCGGATTACCGCCTTCCTTGTCTTCTCACTTACCTGTTTCTGTGAATTGGTCACAGTACCATCTATATCTAAAACCAATAATTTATATTTCATAATCTTCCTCTTTTTCTGCCGATAAATATTGTACGGAAACCCTGTGCAGCAAATCCATAATATGGATTAGTTCCTATTTGCTGTACTTAGATTCCATACTCCTGGAATAGTTTTTCCAACAGCTGGGGATCGGACGCAGCCTTTACCATTAAAGATGTCTTTCCATCTTTATCCAGACACAAGATCAAACGGTTGTATCGTTCCTGGTTTTCCTGTCTTCCCTCTATCCTGCCCTCTTCCATAAAATCTTCTCTCAACATTTGTCCCAGTATTGTCATTTTGACTTCCTCCTTTATTTTTTCCAGTTCTGCTCTGCTAAGCAATTTGTTAGCCAGTGCATAGAGCATGGCTTCCATTTTTTTCGCTTCTTCTCTGCTGATCAGCTTATCCTCTCTATTTATGGTTTTAATTCCCTCAAGTATCCTGGTTTTGATCTCAGATTTACCTCCCATAAGAGGGCTTAGGAGCATTGGAACGAGGTCTTTTCTTTTCAGATTTTTCTTCTTTTGTATTTTTCGGAGAATTTTATCCCCATCTTTCTTCTTCATTTGTATCAGCTTAACCCGATAGGTATTAATCCCTTCAGTAAGCTCAGTGCGTATGTGTTTCCCGTTTGCTGTACAGATCACACAGGTAAGCACTTCTACACCATAGGTTCTGCTGGTAGCTGCTTCGTACTCCCGGAACCTTCGCAGATCATCTTTTGTAATGGGATCGCTTTCGAATTCAATATGATACCACCAGCCATTTTTCATTACATAGTTAAAATCCTGATACATTTTCCTAGTTTCCAGATGTACCAGCTCCGTAGGGGCGATTCCTTCTACAGGTTCTTTTACGCCCAGCCACCTCAGTAATTCTTCACCGAAAAACTGAGCTCCCGTCTTCATGATCTCGTCTTCTACCTGTCCCAGGGGTTTTGATGGTTCCTGACAGTTTGTTTCCTTCAAAAGGCCTCCTTTCGGGCCTGCAGAAACTGTATCTGTAAAATCATTATACACAAAAGAAATGGTCCTGCCCAGATTAATCTTTGCTTTCCTGATTGTTTTATTATTTGAGAAATACTTCCGTCATATTTTCCCCATTTCTATAATATGCTATAAAAAGAAATGCAGGAGGTGCAGCCATGAGCTCAAAAACAAAAATTGTGGTACTACATATGAAAGAAGTTATCTATACCGGTATTTTCGTGGTCTTTGCCATTGTACTGGCTGTTCTGCTCTTTATGATGTTCGGAAAAAACAAAGAGGCGGATCCGGCCAGCGCAGATGCAGTTTATCATGCCGGTGTATACACAAGTCCCATAACCTTAAACGACAATACCTTTGACGTAGAGGTCACTGTGGACGAAGACCACATTAATTCCATCTCTCTGAAAAACCTCAGCGAGACCACCACCGCCATGTATCCTCTGATGGAGCCAGCCCTGGATGCCCTCTCCACTCAGATCTGCCAGTCCCAGTCTACGGAAAACATCACCTACTCAGAAGAAAACAAGTATACCTCTATGCTGCTTCTGGATGCTATCAACAAGGCGCTGGATAAGGCAAGGATCACAGAATAGAAGGGGAGCTTTCACAGCTCCTTTTCTGCTTCTCTCTTCATTTCTCTCCCATTTTCTCCCATACTCCCCAGTGTACAGTCTCACTTATATTTTCCGTTAGAACCAGCCTGAATTTCAGGCAATATTTCTTGAGTCCTTAATCTCTGAATGCTATACTGTTTTTATACAGAGGCACTGCCCTCTTTGTCAAAAGTATTTACCCAGCATCAAGGTGGTGAGATTTATGTGCGGAAATAAGAAAAAAAAGAACCAGGTTTATCTCCACGCAAAGCCAGTATTCTAAGCGGCCTTTGGGTGGAGTAGCCAGAGAAGCCGCTTATGTAAGATTGCTGGCTTTGCTCCTTGGCATGATCAAGAAGGAGGCCTGCATTTGAAATATATAAACGCAAAGACAATTCTTCCCGAAGCATTGATCGAAGAACTGCAGAACTACGTTCAGGCCGGCTATATCTATGTACCGGCAAAAGAAGAGCAGCGAAAATCCTGGGGAGAATTATCTGGTTATCGAAAAGAGCTGGATAAACGCAATAGAAAGATTCGCGCCGAATATGACCAGGGCATTTCCCCAGAGGACCTTGCCTGCCGCTATTGTCTTTCCATATCTGCTATACGAAAAATTATTTATCAGAAATAACAAAGGGACTGCCGTATCAAAGAAATCCAGAGATGCGGCGGTCCTTTTCTACAAAACAGTACCGTATTATTCTGTAGATTGCAGAAAAGAAAGTCCTCCAGGTAAAATATTCTCAGAACATTCCCCCAGGCAGCCAACGATATAGGACTTCAGAAATCACTGACTGCGGGGAAATCTTTTACTTAAGGAGGGTATCAGAATGGCTACGGCAGATAAAGTCTATCCCCGGACTGGAGATGGAGAAACTGTTTATTTAAAAAATGTGATCACCGATCCCAATATCGAAATAGGAGATTTTACTATCTATAATGATTTTGTCAATGCCCCCAGAGAATTTCAGAAAAACAATGTTCTGTATCACTATCCCATCAATGGAGACCGGCTCATTATTGGAAAATTCTGCTCCATTGCCTGTGGTGCAAAGTTTCTTTTTAACAGTGGAAATCACAAAATGTCGTCTCTTTCCACCTATACTTTTCCTCTGTTCTTTGAAGAATGGGGACTTGAAAAAGACAAGGTTACTGAAGCCTGGGATCACAAAGGGGATATCGTAATCGGCAATGATGTGTGGATCGGTTATGAGGCTGTGATCCTTTCAGGAGTTTCTATAGGAGACGGCGCCGTTATTGGCTGCCGGGCTGTTGTTACCAGGGATGTTCCCCCTTATACCGTTGTAGGAGGAGTCCCTGCAAAGCCTATACGAAAACGATTTGATGAGAACGCCATAGAGGAACTCCTGAAAATAAAATGGTGGGACTGGCCGGAAGAAAAAATCGCCGAAAGGATTAAATCCATACAAAATGGAGATTTAAAAGGATTAAAAAAGGGGTAACTATGTGTACAAGATTTGTATTTAACGGAAAAGATACAATCACAGGATTTAATTTTGATATTGACCTGTCTGTATGGGACCACAAAGTGATTAAAGATGAGAATCGATTTTATATCGGAATCAAAATGCCGGACAGCCAGTATCACTCCTTCCATGGGATTCACCGTAATGGCAATGCAGGGACTTTGCTCTATGTCCATGGAAATCCTCAGGGAAGATATGATGCAGGCTCTTATACCATTGCTGACCTTACAGAAAATTATATCCGGGGACTTCTCTCTTTTGATGATGCTCTGCATATTGTGCAGGAGCAGCAAATTGTCTATGGGCCGGATACCACAATGCAGGCCATGCTTTCCGACAGATATGGCCGGGTGCTTCTTATAGAGCCTGGAATCGGATACCGGCTTGATCAGAGAAGATACTCTCTCATGACAAACTACTCTGTTTTAAATCCGGAAAGTACCCGGCCCTATATTGTTCCCGGTGATGACCGATATGAACAGGCAAAAGCGCAGCTTGAAAAACAGAAAGAACCTTTCTCTGTTTCCGACGCCTTTTGCATATTAAATTCCGTAAAACAGGAAGGTCTCTGGGCCACAAGAGTTACCTTTGTATATTCTGTGAAAGAAAACAAAGTTTACTATGTGCTGAATAATCGTTTTGAAGAAATAACTGAATATTCCTTCCATAGTTGATTTCATAAGACTCAAATACTATTTTCAACACTGTCAAATAAAGTCAGATTTATAAGTTCCTCTACTTTGACTCTGTCCTGGTGCTCTTCATAGGGCCAGAAAGAATACCGGACCCGGTCTCCTGGGTTGTATGGATTTAAAGAAATGTCTTCCATAACAGACTCTTTAGAACAGTCCAACAGGATTTCTTTCCCGTCCTCTGTACTCTGAACCATAATTTCTCCTTTTTCCCGGTCTATTTCCAGAATTTTTCCTTCTTTCTGTGACCGGTAAGTTCCTGGGCCGCCGGAATCCTTTCTTGGTTCTTTTCCTGCTGTTAGCCCGGCAGCAGTTCCCAGAATAACCAAAAACAGCATCCCGGCAATGCCGGCAAGCAGTCTTTTAGAAGTTCTTTTCACTCCATCACGCCTTTCTTACTCCATGGGGAACTTCAGCCCCCACTGGGCTCTGGCCTGGTCCATCAGCCCCATGATCTCCAGTATTTCCTTATGGGGCATCTGAGGACACTGAGTAAGGCCTTTTTCTATGGCTTCCTTGCAGGCTAAAACCTCATACTCATATCCGGTGATCTGTTCCGGACAATGATATTCGGCGGTCACCTGACGGTTCCGGTCATAGATGGTAAGGGTCTGGAAATTGTTGATATTTTCCACTACGGCAAAGCCTTCTGTACCATAAATAATACCCTGACGGTCAGAAAGTACCCGCATAGAACTGTTAAGAACCGCCATTTTTCCTCCCGGATAGATCAGAGTAATGCTGTTCTGAGCGTCTACACCGGTATCTGTCATAACAGCTGTGGACACCATTTTTTCCACCTGATTGCCAAAGACCATCGAGGCGAAATTCATGGCGTATACTCCTACGTCCAGCAAAGCTCCGCCGCCCAGTTCCGGTTTCAGCAGCCTCGGCACATCTCCAATCAGATAGCAGAGATTTGCAGTAAGTGTCATAGGCTCACCGATGGCTCCCTCAGCCAATACCTGACGGATGGTATTCCACATAGGCATGTACCGTACCCACATAGCCTCGGCAAGCAGCACTCCTTTTTCCCTGGCCAGCTCTGTCATTTCTCTGGCCTGCTTCTGGTTTATGGCAAAAGCTTTTTCACATAATATATTTCTGCCGTGGGCAATAAGCATTTTCACATTTTCATAATGCTCAGACATAGGGCTTGCCACATAGACCAAATCTACATTTTCATCTGCCGCCATTTCCTCATAAGAACCATAGGCTTTCTCAATCTGAAACCGCTGGGCAAAGTTCTCAGCTTTCTCCAGACTTCTGGAAGCTACTGCATAAACCCTGGCCTCTTTCATTTTATCCACTGTATTTGCCATAGTAGCTGCTATATTTCCTGTACTTAAAATACCTACTCTTAACTGTTCCATTTTATTTTCCTCCCAATTTTAGTTTCCACCCATATCTCAGAGAATGCATTTCTCTTTAGTCCATCTTTCCTGTTATTTCCAAAACATTTCCATCCGGATCTATAATATTAAAATAATAGTAGGGCCTATGTACATTTACATAAAGGATTTCTGATATCTCCCCAATGGATAAAGCCTTCAATCTTTTATATTCTGCTTCCAGATTCTCTACTTCAAAGTTCAAAATGAGAATATTATTTTTCTTTTGAGTCTCTTCTCTGTTAAACGCATTCAGATATGCCTGATTAAAATGGATCTCCCCACCTTCTCTTATCAGTTTTTCATCATATTTTCTGTTATAAAGAGAAATCCCGCAGGCAAAGCTGATCCATCTGTCATCATTGCAGTAAAGTGGCTCCTGCTGTAAAAGCAGTCTATAAAAATTTAAGGATTTTTCTATATCCTCTGCACAAATATAGGTTGTGCCTAATTCCATAATCTATCCTCCAAAAATTCACCTTTAACGTTCTGTCAGCCCATATGCTTCTGCCAGGCTCTCCAACCCTTCCAAGATTTCTTCCCTGGAATAATCATGCTCTTCCAGAAAATCATCTTCAAATTCGTCCAGATGCTGGTAAAAATCTGCCACCATGATCCCGTACCCCGGCGTATTCTCTGAAAGATCACCCAGAAGAATATTCTCCGCTTCATTAATCTCGCCTCGGTCTGCCATTTCCAGGATCCGGGCATAGAGCTTTTCTTCCTCTGTCCGCTCCTGCTCCTTTGGCAGCTCATAGCGGACCTCCCGCTGTCCCGTAAGGACCAGTGCAAGTCCCCGGACAACGTCATTGATCATACGCATAAGATAATCCTGTTTAACACCCATGTGATTTCTTCCTTTCTTTATACCTTTATTGCATATTTGATCACGCCGTCTTGTTTCTTTTCAAAAATCTCATAGGCTTCCATAATATGTTCCAGAGAAGTCCGGTGGGTGATCAGAGGGCTGGTATCCAGCTGACCTTTCCCGATCAGTTCCATGATCTGTTCACAATAGCAGCCGTCTACCCCTCCTGTCTTAAAAATCAGATTCTTTCCATACATAGAGGGCAGAGGCAGTATCTGGTCTTCCTCATACATAGCCACTACAGTTACCACTGCGTTTGGTCTGGCGATCTTCCATGCAGTCTGGAAGGTGTCCTTTCCTCCTGCCACCTCAAAAACCCGGTCTGCTCCTCTCCCCTGAGACAAATCCAGAATCTGTTCTTCCAGTTCCTTTTCAGAAATTGCTGCAGGATTTATGCAAAAATCCGCCAGGTTATTTTCCCTGGCTGTTTTCAGGCGATCCGCATCCGTATCCAGAGCAATGATTTTTCCAGGCTCATACAGTCTGGCGCACATCATGGTACACAGCCCTGTAGGTCCTGCTCCGATAACGGCCACTGTATCTCCTTTACTGATTTCTCCGATTTTTGCCGACCAGTAACCAGTAGACAGAAGATCTCCGGTGAAAAGAGCGGCTTCATCAGACACATGCTCCGGAATCTTCGTAAGTCCGTTATCCCCGTAGGGAATCCGCACATATTCTGCCTGTCCTCCGTCAATCCGGCATCCCAGAGCCCAGCCTCCCAGAGGGTCGCTGCAGTTATTTACAAAGCCTCTCTCACAGTAAAAACAGCTTCCGCAGTAGGTCTCCACATTCACCGCTACTCTGTCCCCGGGCTTTACCTGTTTTACGGCTTTTCCGGTCTCTTCCACTACGCCTACAAACTCATGTCCCAGGATAGTCCCCGGCACAGCCCTTGGCACTGCTCCATGCTTAATGTGAATATCGCTGGAACATATAGTGGTCAGAGTCACCTTCACCAGCACATCGGTATCCTTTTCCAGGCATGGCTTGGGGCGCTCTGTAAGAACCAGTTTCCCTTTTTCCTCAAAAACTACTGCTTTCATAAATGCCGCCTCTCTTTTATTCCTGAATGTTCTCCAGTTCCTCCATCCAGATTCTTACACAGGCATCGCTGGGCATCCGCAGGTCTCCTCTTGGAGATACTGCCACACTTCCTACCTTTGGTCCGTCAGGAAGACAGGAACGCTTAAACTGCTGGGCAAAAAACCTGGAATAAAAAGTCTTCAGCCATTTCATGATCACTTCCGGTTCATAGACTCCTGCAAAGGCCGCCTTTGCCATACGGTATATCTTGCCCGGTCTGAAATGGAACCTGAGCATCTGATATAAGAAGAAGTCATGAAGGTCATAAGGGCCTACCAGGTCCTCGGTCTTCTGGGAGATTACTCCATCCTTTGGCGGGAGAAGCTCCGGGCTTACCGGGGTGTCCAGAATATCCAGAAGGATCTGGGACAGTTTTTCTTCTCCGCAGGTATCTGCGTAATAGCGCACCAGATGGCGGACCAGAGTCTTTGGCACAGAGGCATTTACCCCATACATAGACATATGGTCCCCATTATAGGTAGCCCAGCCAAGGGCCAGTTCCGAAAGGTCTCCGGTTCCTACTACCATGCCTCCCTGCTGATTGGCAATATCCATGATCACCTGAGTCCGCTCTCTGGCCTGAGAATTTTCATAAGTCACATCGTGGACATTTTCGTCATGGCCGATATCGGAAAAATGCTGAAGCACTGCTTTCTTAATATCTACTTCTATAAGAGTGGCCCCCAGTCTTCTGGTCAATTCACAGGCATTGGTATAAGTCCTGTCTGTAGTGCCGAAGCAGGGCATAGTTACAGCCGTAATGTGTTCTCTTCCCATTCCCAGAAGGTCAAAGGCTCTTGCTGTGACCAGCAGGGCCAGAGTAGAATCCAGTCCTCCGGAGATTCCCAGCACTGCTCTTTTGCAGTGGGTATGCTCCAGTCTTTTCTTCAGACCCATGGCCTGGATCATCAGGATTTCGTTGCAGCGCTTTTCCCGTTCTCCCTGACTGTCTGGCACAAAAGGATTAGGGTCGATAAACCGCTCCAGCTTTGTTTCTTCTACAGGAAGAGAGAATTCCACAGTAAGGTACCCCTCTCTTTTTTCCTCATGCCAGGTGGAAATCCTTCTCCGTTCCTCCACAAGACGGTTCACATCCAGAACTGCCTCTACAGACTGGTTCTGGAACATTTCTGCTTCTTTTAATACGGCACCGTTTTCACAGATTAAGTGCTGTCCTCCAAATACCAGATCCTGCGTGGATTCTCCATATCCGGCAGTGGCATAAATATAGGCGCACAGCAGTCTGGCAGACTGGCTTTTTACCAGCTCTCTTCTGTAGTCTGCTTTTCCTACGGTCTCATCGCTGGCAGACAGATTTACAATGACATTTGCCCCGGCCATGGCATGAGCTACGCTGGGAGGAGCCGCCGCCCAGAGATCCTCGCAGATTTCCGCTGCTACAGTAAGTCCCGGCATTTCCCGGCAGGCAAACAGCAGGTTTTCCATAACAGGCACCTGTTTTCCCCCCAGCTCTGTATAACCCCAGAGATTTTTTCCAGAGGAAAAATGTCTTGCCTCATAAAACTCTCCGTAATTAGGCAGATACTCCTTTGGAACCAGACCCAGGATCTCTCCCTGGTTTATTGCCGCCGCCACATTGTAGAGTTTTCCATGATACGCATAGGGAAGTCCCACAAAAATCAGTCCAGGCACATCCTTTAATTCTTCTGCGGCTCTTAAAAGCTGTTCCCTGGCACTGTTCAGCAGAGTCTCCTGCCAGAACAGATCCTGACAGGTATAGCCGGTAATGGAAAGCTCGGGAAACACCAGGATCCTGGCTCCTTTTTGGGAAAGTTCCCTTGCTTTCTTAATGATCTCATCCGTGTTGTGAATACAGTCGGCCACCCGGACGTCGATAGCTGCCGCTGCTGCCTTTATAAATCCATCTCTCATCTTCCGCCAAACCTCTTTCTATTATCTTTTACATTCCTTTAAGATCCTTTTCAGTTCTTCTACGGTAAATGTATAATTCTTATTACAGAAATGACAGTTCATCTCAATCTCTTTTCCCTCATCGATCATTTCCTGGATGTCCTTCTTTCCGATACTGATGAGGGCTCTCTCCACTCTTTCCTTACTGCAGTTGCAGTAGAACTGCGTTGGGATCCTGTCATTAAATTCAATATCAAATCCCTCCAGCAAAAGCTCCAGAAGGCTTTCGGGGGTATGTCCCTCTTCCAGAAGAGAGGTAACAGAAGTCACCTTTTTCAGATTTTCCTCCAGCCGGCTGATCACTGCTTCCTCTGTGAAAGGCATAAGCTGGATAATAAAACCGCCGGCCTGCTTCACTGTATTATCTTTTTCCATCAGCACTCCCAGGCCTACAGAAGAAGGTACCTGCTCGCTGGTAGCAAAGTAATAAGTAAGGTCCTCTGCGATCTCACTGGTCTGGAGGACTGTCTGTCCCACATAAGGCTCCTTCATGCCCATATCTTTGATCACATTCATAAAACCTACTCCTACGGCTCCTGCCACATCCAGCTTTCCCTGGGCGTTGGCGTGAAGGACCACATTGGGATTTCCCACATAGCCTTTTACATTTCCCTTGGAATCTGCAGTAACGGTGATTCCTTCCAGAGGGCCTCCCGCCTTGATCTGCAGTGTCAGCAGGTCCTTATCTCCTTTCATCATAACGCCCATCATAGATCCCGCTGTAAGCAGGCGTCCCAGAGCCGCTGTGGCTACCGGGCTGGTATTGTGGGCTGCTCTTGCATGCTCTACCAGGTCTCTGGTAGTAGCCGCAAAAGCTCTGATCTGATGATTAGCCGCTGTAGCCCTTACAATATAATCTCCCATATTTTCAAATCTCCTCTTTCTGCGAATTCTTTCCTTTTTCTCTGGCAAGTATATAAATCCTCTCGCTGTCTTTACGTGCCGGTTCTCTGGTAAACGCATCATAGGCGGCAATGTACTCCATACCTGCTTCTAAAAGCAGTTCTTTCGTCCTTTCCAGAGAATAGGCTTTCTGATAATGGGTCTCTTCATACTTCCGATAAAGAATTTCCCCATCTTTTTCCTCCGGGATAAAAAGAACCAGATCATATTCGTTGATCTTCTCTTCCAGATCGTAATAATTATCCCAGATAAAACTGGCATCCTCCCGGTCCTCTGCTATAGTAGTGTCTCCCAGAATCTTTTCATACTTGTATTCTGTATTCAGATCAAAAATGAAAATTCCTCCCGGATCCAGATAGTTATTCACCAGCCGGAACACCTCCAGCAGATCCTCTTCTTCAATAATATAGTTCATACTGTCGCAGACAGACACTACCGCCCGGACAGTGCCATAAAGCTCAAACTCCCGCATATCCTGAAGAAGGTACAGGATATCCTGTTCCTCCTCTTCCTTCTTCTCCATGGCAATTTCCAGCATATCCACAGAGTTGTCCACTCCGATCATGTCATATCCCTTCTCTGCCAGAAGCCGAGTCATGTTTCCTGTCCCGCATCCCAGCTCCAGGACCAGTCCCTCCCGGATTCCCTGGTCTTCCAGAAGCCCGGCAAGATACTCACACCATTCTTCATAGGGGATATTGTCCATAAAAAGGTCATAGACCCTGGCAAAACTTTCATAAGAACTCATAGATTTCTCTCCTTTTTGTTCTTCCTAATACTACCATGAAACTTCTGAGGTGGCAAGGCGAAGGAAATCAGGAAAATATCACAAAACTGCAACATTCTTTTGGATAATTGAAATAATGGTGAGACCTTCCCCTGATAATATAAAACCATCAAAAGAAAGCAATCGCAAATGGGAGGTACTCATAATGAAAAACAAAGCGAATCTCTATAAATTTTATATATCCGCAGCCCTTCTGGCCCTGGCATTTTTCACTACTCTGCCAAGATTTTTCCAGATATTCCACAGTCTGGCGGCAAGCGGAGGAAGCTTCCTTCTCCTGGCTGGCCCCGGCCTGTGGCTCTTCATAAGAAAAATGAAAGCCCTCCACCAGGAAGAAACAATTCTCCTCTCTGCCCAGGCAGAACAGATTATAGCCCCATAGAAAAACAGCGACAGAAGTCAAAAAACCTGGTGCAAGCATGCCCGCTTGGTTCGGTGCTCGCAGAAATGAAACAGAAAGAAGGCGTATCTCATGACATTGACAAAGAAATTAGAAGAAAACAAACTGACGATAATCGGCACTGCTGCTCTCCTCCTTACCCTCTGGGCAGGTTATCAAAGCGGCATCTTTTCTTCTCAGGAATCCATGGAACAGTTTCTCCGCAAAACAGGAGCCCTGGCTCCTCTGTGCTTCCTTTTCCTTCAGACCGTGCAGGTAGTGATCCCTGTAGTTCCCGGTGGCGTAAGCTGTATCATCGGCGTAGCAATATTTGGTCCGGTAAATGGATTCTTCCTGAATTATGTGGGAATGGTCACCGGTTCTGTGATCAGTTTTCTTCTGGCAAGGCATTATGGCCAGGGCTTTTTATTAAAATTTGTATCTCAGGAATCCTTTCAAAAATACATTTCCTGGACAGAAAAAGGCAGGAAGTTTGATATTCTTTTCCTTCTGGCCCTGATCCTTCCTGGCATGCCCGACGACCTGTTATGTCTTATTGCTGGACTGACTTCTATGTCCTTTAAGAAATACCTGGTTTTCACCCTTCTGGGAAGACCCTTCTCCCTCTTTGCCTACAGCCTGGGAGGTCTGCTGGTCCTGGAAAACCTTCTCCCGCTGTTTTAATCTGTTCCCTGTCCGCTGCACAGGAAAAGCAATCTCACAAAAACAATACTTACTATTTACACCGGAGGTTCCCTATGTATAAAACATTATCCCTGTCCCACTGGAAAAAGATCTTTGCCAGTTCTCTTACTCTGCTGCCCCAGTTATTTTTGTTTGAGCTGGTTTTTAAAATTCTTTCAGTATTCTTCTTTGTTCCCGCCGGAAAAGAACTGATCGTTATGATGCTGGAAATAACAGGAGACACCAGCCTGTATAATTACAATATGCTCCGTATTCTGTTAAGCCTTCCCGGCATAGCTGCCATTGTACTGATCCTCTGTCTTTCTGCCCTTCTGGCCTATTTTGAATTTTCTGTGATCCTCACTGGCCTTTACCAGGGATACAGAGGAAAGTCCTTCTCCTTAAAGGATACTGTCAGCTCCTCTGTATACTCTCTGTTTTCCTTAAACTTCAAAAGTATTCCGGGGCTTTTTATTTATGGGATCCTTCTCCTCCCTTTTCAGAATATCTATCTCATTCCCTCAGTAATGCCCCATCTGGAAATCCCTAATTTTATTACAGGAGAGCTGTCGAAAAGGTAGTATGGAGATTTTGTTCTGAATCTGGCCTATATCCTGATCTTTCTGGTTTTTCTGCTGCTTCTTTTCCTTCTTCCCTCTATGGTGCTGACTGGAAAAACCTTCCGAGAAGCCTCTGCAGAAAGTATCCGTACCTGGAAAAGAACAGGAATAAAAGGGCTTTTCCTTCTAAGCATCCTTATGGTCTTCTGGTGGCTGCTTTTTCATCAGCCGGGACTCCTTCCCACAGATTTTTCTGCAGTTATAGAAAAGAATCCTCTGAAAACTCTGTGTATGCTTTTCTTCTCTGGAAAGACTCAGGAAACCGCCTTTATAGGTGTAATGGTTTGGGCTCTGCGCTGTATTCTTTCTCTGGGATTTATGGCTGTTCTTGTAGGCGTTTATACTTCTTCTGTGGGAGAAAAAGCTCTCTGCTCTCCAGCTGCCGTCTGTCTTCCCACGCAGAATATAGGAAAAGTCAGAGTCTTCCTGTGCGAAAAGCTTGCTGTCCTCCGAAATTATTTCCGACCTCTTTTCAGGAAAATTCCCGGCCTTAAAAGCCTTTGGATTCCTGTAGTTCTCCTTGCCCTGGCTGCCGGACTTTCTGCCATGTATCAGTACGCTCAGACACCTCCGGCTGTCCATCAGCCCCTGGCCATCGGCCACAGAGGCAGTGACCTGGGAGTAGAAAATACCCTGAAAGCAGTAGAAGGTGCCATAGAATCCGGAGCAGACTATGCAGAGGTAGATATTCAGCTGACAAAGGATCTGGTTCCTGTAGCTGCTCATGATGACAGCCTCAGCCGTATGGCAGGACAATCCGACAGCATAAATGAACTTACCCTCAAAGAACTTCAATCCATTCCTTTGTCTCAGTATGGAATGAAAGGCCAGGTGCCTACTCTGGAAGAGTTGATCCGGCTTTCTCAGGGAAAGATCCGGCTGCTCATTGAATTAAAAGCTGTTTCTGAAAGAGAAAAAGAGCCTCTGGTGGACCAGATACTGGCCCTCATCGAAAAATATAATTTTCAAAAAGACTGTATCCTTATGTCCCTGGATTACGAACTGGTACAGCTTGTACGCCAGAAAAATCCCATTCTGAAAACCGGCTACTGCATGTTTGGAAATCTTGGAGAGACTACAGTAGAAAATCTCCTTTCCCTGGACTGTGACTTCGTAGTTATAGAAGAAAATATGGTTTCCAACAGCTTTATATCTGCCTGCCGCCAAGCCTGGCTGCCAGTTTATGTATGGACGGTGGAGCTGGAAGAAAACATGAGAAAATATCTGGATATGGGAATAAACGGACTTATCTCAGATAAGCCTTATCTGGTAAAAGAAGTGCTGGAAGACTATCCCACCCAGGGGATTCCATCAGCAGAAGATTATTATTTTTCCTGAACGGAAGGTCTTACATACTATATGCAATTCATGAAAAGCGGCAGCCGTATCTCAAGGAATATCAAAAATCCTTTTAATACAGCTGCCGCTCTGGTGCGATACGATACTATATGTTATCTTGCATTATTTCATTCCGAAACATCTTCAGTATATCTTTATCCCAGGCATACGCCTCCGTGGATTACAATTGAGGCCGAATTGACAAAGCTGGATTCATCACTGGCCAGATAGACAGTTCCCATAGGCCCTCCTTATGCATGCTCCAGCATGTTCAGGAATTTATCCAGTTCCGCTTCATCCATATGATAGCCATGCTTGTCTTCCGGATAAGCACCGGTCCGCACATCATTAGCCCAGGCTCCGTAAATCTGAGTTGCCCACTGGAAGAAATTTCCGTAGGATTTTGCATGGGAAGCTGCAGAAGGCATCATGCCGAAGGTATCAAAATCCACCATCTCAATAGCATTAGTCACCTCAATAGGAGTCAGTTCAATGGTCATTGCCATCATACC
>ERZ1643250.162-NODE-162-length-82776-cov-64.676914_pt1 | contig 82776 bp, 80 predicted proteins | sample MGYA00579262_ERZ1643250 | MGnify/ENA primary metagenome ERZ1643250 (study PRJEB29033, sample SAMEA4952265) | chicken gut metagenome | biome: Broiler Chicken; feature: Gastrointestinal Tract; material: Caecum | place: Ireland | collected 2018 | study: Broiler... | reverse complement strand
TATTTGATTTCTTCATAATGGTCTGTAAAGATTTTTTGTAAGATATTCATAAGACGATTATGCAGGAAAGAGAAACAAAAGAAAACCCCTAACCCCTCAAGATTGAGGGGCAGGGGAGCTGAATAGGCGAAGCCTATTTTTTATAAGCAGAAACTGCAAAAAACAAATTTTCCAAATCAGAAGATATGATAAAACCATCAAGAACAGCAAAACAGTAAAAGCTGAAAATAGAGGATAAGAATAAGGAGGAATTCGATATGTTAAGGAAAGACTTATTAAAAAGAGGATGGCTGTTTAGAGGAATGAGGATTGGGATTGCAGCAGCGACGATGGTAATCAGCATGACAGCAATGCAGGGAACAGCATCGGCGGATATGAAAAATGGAAGCTTTGTTTCCATTTCAGGTGGAAAAGTTGATAGTATCACAGTGAATGGTGTAACCGTAGACGCCTTGTATGAGCCGTATGATTATGGAACCAATACGGATACAACCTATTCCTGCGCAGCATTTGTAAAACGTTTCTACAGTCAGGTGTATGGCAGAAATGTATACAATCTCAATTCCACTACATCAGTTCCTCTGGTGGATCAGGGAAGTTTTTATGAAACGAACAGTCCGAAAGTGGGAGATATCCTGAGGGACAATCAGAGTGTACACTGGGCGATCGTAAAAGAAGTCAATGGAAATACAGCAACGGTAATTCAGCAGAATGCATGGGATGGCTCTTATACAAAAGCCTGGGTGGGAGCCAAAGTAGATTTAAATGACAGCCGTTATTCTTTCTTCCGCTGGAGCGGAAATACCGGCAGCAGTTCTGAAACAGCCAGGACTCACAACTTTTCTTTCAATTATCACAGTCTGGAACGATATGACACCAATGCGGTCATCCATACGAAAGTGAATAATCCGGAGAGACTTCAGGTAAACACAGTAGGATGCTATATCTACGATGCAGATGGAAACCTGATCAAACGTCATCAGGAAAACTGTTCCAGAAATGAGAGCAGATTTAATATCTGGTATGATTTCAATGGAGAGTTAGGTGTGACATTAAAACCTGGTACTGCTTACAGCTATCGGTTCTATGTGATTTATGACGGAAAAGAATATCAGGGAGCAAAGGAAACCTTTATAACCACTGGCACAGCGCCTGCGGCAGAGACTCAGAGCACAGACGCAGAAAAGGAAGATCAGCAAAATAGCGGTGGATTCTGGAGTAATATGTGCCGGAGAACAAAAAAATGGTGGAGTGGATTGTTTCGTTAATAACAGGGAGTTTTTTTCCTCCCTTCTATGATGTATAATAACAGAGAAGTTATATGCGTCAAAGAAGGGAGGAGACGGAATGAGTAAAAGGAAGATCCCGGTTGGAATTGAAAAATTTAAAGAAATACGGTCAGAAAATTTTTATTACGTCGATAAAACCAGTTTCATCCGGGAATTATTAAATTCCTGGGGAAAAGTAAATTTGTTTACCCGTCCCCGCCGTTTTGGAAAATCACTGAATATGGATATGCTATGTTCATTTTTCGAGATTGGTGCAGATCCTGCGCTGTTTGAGGGACTGCAGATTACAAAGGAGAAAGAATTATGTGACAAATATATGGGACAATATCCTGTTATTTCAATCAGCCTGAAAGACGTGGATGGAGATTCTTATCAGATGTCCTATGATCTTTTGTGCAGTGTGATGTATAATGAGGCAATTCGGCTGCAGTGGCTGCTGGATAGTGACAGATTGACAAAGTATGACAAAGCATCTCTCTTGAAACTTCTGAATCAGGAATTTGACCGGCCTGTGGATCTTTGCCAGAGTATTCAAGTATTGTCCAGATTACTATATAAGCATTATAACAAAAAAGTTATCATCTTGATTGATGAATATGATGTTCCATTGAACAAGGCTTACCAGGATCATTATTATGAACCGATGATTTCGCTGATCAGATCAATGTTCAGCATGGCATTAAAAACCAATGAGGCATTGTACTTTGCCGTCCTGACAGGATGTCTTCGTATATCCAAAGAAAGTATTTTTACAGGATTAAATAACTTCAAAGTACATGGAATATCAGATGTACAGTATGCGCAGTACTTTGGATTTACAGATACTGAGGTGAGAAAATTACTGTCATACTATGGAATGTCATACTGCTTTGAAGAAGTAAAAGAATGGTATAATGGATATCATTTTGGTCGGGAAAGTATATACTGTCCATGGGATGTTTTAAATTATATTTCAGATCATTTGACAGACTCTGAGGCAGAACCGGTTCTTTACTGGGCAAACAGCAGTGGAAATGAAACTGTCAGAGAAATCATAGAACATTCGAATGGAACGGTAAAGGCAGAATTGGAACTGCTGGTATCAGGGGAACAGATACAAAAAGAGATCATCCCGGAAATGACATATCAGGATTTATTGTCAGGAGACAAAGGGGAGCGGATAAAATATCTTTGGAGTCTTTTGTATAATACAGGATATCTGACAGATGGGGAAAAGCCGGCTGGCGGAAGACATACTTTAAAGATTCCAAATCGTGAGGTCAGGCTTATTTTTGAACAGCAGATTTTGACCTGGTTTTCGAAGAAAATAAAAAGTGATGCCGGAAAACTTCAATCTTTTTGCAAAGCGGCAGAGGATGGAGACGCAGAGAAAATGCAGCAGATATTCGGAGAATATTTAAGAAAATCCATTAGTGTTCGTGACAGTGCTGTAAGAAAGGGACGCAAAGAATCTTTTTATCATGGTATGCTGGTTGGAATCCTTGGAAGCGAAGATACTTGGATTGTGCTGTCCAATCCGGAATCTGGTGAAGGTTACAGCGATATACTTGTTGAAATACCGGAAAAAAGCATTGGATGTGTAATAGAAGTGAAGTATGCGGAAAATAGAAATCTTGATAAGGCATGCAGAGAAGCAATCAGACAGGTCAGGGACAAGCAATATATGACACGACTGCAGGATGATGGTATGGAAACAATTCACATATACGGAATCGCATGTTATCTCAAAAAGTGCAGAATACAGCATGAGAAATATGAAGAACAATCCTGAAGATATCTGGAGATAGAAAGCAGTACGGTTTTGAATTCAGAAATAAAGACAGGTCATTGAATGCCGGGAAAGGAGAGACATCAGAGATGAATTCATTTACCACAGACGAGAAGAAGGTCACGATTTATCAGGCGAATACAGCGGATGTCCCTGTGATTTATCTTAATACTGTCATGGAAGAAGGAAACGATAAGATATATGAAATATTGAAGCAGCAGGAATGTCCGGAAGTTACACTGATAACAATCAGCGGTCTTGACTGGAATCATGATATGACGCCATGGGATGCGCCTCCGATTTCCAAAAACGCCGAGCCATGTACCGGCGGAGCAGATGAATATCTGAATTTCATGACAAAAACCATTGTTCCTGAAGCAGAGAGAAGAATAACAGGTAAAATTTCATGGAGGGGACTGGCGGGATACTCACTGGCAGGGCTTTTTGCCGTGTATGCGCTGTATCAGACGGATCTTTTCTCCAGGGCGGCAAGTATATCCGGATCTCTGTGGTTCCCGGGAATTATAGATTATGTATTCTCTCATGAAATGGCAAAAGAACCGGAATGTATATATTTTTCTGTGGGAAGCAAAGAAAGCAGGACACGCAATCCGTATATGAAAACGGTGCGTAAAAATACGGAACAGATAGAAAGATTTTACCGGGAGAAAGGAATTCAGACAGTATTTCAGTTAAATCCGGGAAATCATTTTCAGAATGCCGCTGAGAGAACCTCGGCGGGGATTGGGTGGCTTTTAACGCAGCAGAAACAGGAAAGCAGGCAGAAGTATTAAGTTTTAACTTTACACTGTTTAAGAAGAATCTAATTCCCGATTCCTTCGATAAATGATAATATTTTAACGAAGTTAGTTGTTATCGTTTAGAAGAAAGAGGAATGAATGATGGAGAAAAAAGTAGTTATTATAACCGGAGGAAGCGCCGGAATCGGATATGCGGCCGCAAAATTATTTCTGGAGAAAGACTGCCGGGTGGTAATTTTAAGTACCAATGAGGAAAAAGGCCTTCGTGCGCAGGAAAGACTTTCTGAATTCGGGGAAGTGACCTGGAAACACTGCTGCGTGCAGGATTATGAAGAGTGCAGAAAAGTGGTAGATGAAACGATGGATACATATGGCCGTATTGATGTATTAGTCAATAATGCCGGAGTTGTAAGCAGGAGAGAAAGTTTTTTCAAAGCAGATATGGAAGATATCCGGAGAACGATGGATATTAATGTCATGGGGACGATTCATATGATACATGCCGTGAGTAAATATATGGCGGATCAGCAGAAAGGTACGATCGTAAATATTGGCTCTATCTGCGGAACTATGGCAAACTCCGAATCCGTAGGATATCATGCTTCCAAAGGAGCGGTAGAAATGGTAACGAAGAGTCTGGCCAGAGAATTGTCAGGCTATGGAATCAGAGTGGTATGCGTATCACCAGGCTGGGTCAGAACGGAGATGATTGATGATACGGTAGCTAAAATTGGAGCTTCCCTTCATATAAAAGGCCGGATTGTAGAGCCGGAAGAGATTGCCGGCGTCGTTTATCTGATGACTCTCGATGAGGCGTCTGCGGTAAATGGAACGATGGTAATGGCAGATGACGGATATTCTGCGTTCAAAGGAATTGACGGGGGACAGCGTTTATAACCTCAATAATGGAAGGGCAGATTCGACGGGTCTGCCCTGTTTTAATTCATCTAAAAATAAGATAAAAAATGAGTGACGGCCGGAGACGGATTTTTCCTGCAGACCGCGCCGACAGGTCCGGCAGGCAGATCAGAAGGGACTACGGTAAGAAAGGACTGGCTGCTCCAGCGGGAGTGAATCGCGAAAATATCATCTGTCAGCAGGACTTTGGAGCGGATGGACATATCGTATTCGCTGTCCAGCACCTGTATGCGGCTGGAGACGGCAGACAGCTGCTGGTGGAAAGGATATTTCATATAATAATATTTTCCGCATAAGATAGAACCATCTGTCAGATCATCGGCTTTAAGAAGGCTGCGGTCCGCAAGCGGATGTTCCGGCCTCATGCAGAAACTATAGGTGTCTTCAAATAGTTTGGTGAAGATCAGATCCCCCAGACATTCTTTCCGTGGTTCTGCGAGAATCGAACAGTCAGCCTTTCCGCCTGCGATTTTAGCAATATGCTCGTTGTACGGCATCGGAAGAAATGTAACGGCAGTGTTTGGAAAATCTTGTAAGAAGGTTTCATATGCTTTCAGGATAAACGGCGGAAATTGTTCCGGAGGATATGCGATTGTGAGAGAATCATTTTCTGTCCGGCTGATTTCACGTCCCCGGGCACAGGCGTCTTCATAAGTCTGCAGAATTTCTCTGGAAGCGTCATAAAAGATCCCGCCTGCAGGCGTCAGGGAAATTCCCTGGTGTGTGCGGTAAAATAATGGGAACCCGATATTTTTTTCCAGTAAATTGATCTACTGCGCCAGAGCCGGAGTGGAAATAAAAGCGGCCTGTGCCCCTTTGGAAAAACTTCCGGAATCGGCTGCCAGAAGAAAAGAATGTAATTGACGGTCGTTCATGTGTAAATACCTCCATGTCTGCATTATATCATATTATCTCTTGACCTGTACGCTGCGTACAGGTTTATATTAAAACTGTAAGGAGGTTCAGGATATGAGATTAAATGAAGTTGTGAGAAAAGTAGATCTCAGCAAACGAGCAGTAAAATATTATGAAGAAAAAGGTCTGCTGAAAGTTAAGAAAGACAGCGATGGATACCGTAACTATACCCCGGAAGATGTTAAGATACTGGAGAAGATTTCTTTGTACCGGAAACTTGGAATCGGAATCAGAGAGATAAAAATATTGTTGGAAGAAGGGGATGACAGACTGCTTGATCAGATCAGCAGCGAAAAGGAACAGGAAATCCGGAAGCTGACCGTTCAATGGGAAGAATTAAAGAAATATATTCAGACAAAAGAAATAGAAAGTGTCTGCAGCGTAATTGATTATAAGACCATAGGAGAAAAACTGAAAGATATGTTTCCGGGGTTCTATGGGTACTATTTCCTGCATCATTTTCTTCCGTATTTGCAGATTCCAATGGAAACAAAGGAGCAGAAAGAAGCATATGATCGTATTGTGGATTTTTTAGACAATGCTGATATTAAAATTCCGTTTTTTATGAAAGTGAGTTCTTATATCATGTACCGTTTTTTGCCGAAACCATCGCTGGATACCATGATAAAAAAGATGGACGATCAGATCAAAGATTATTTGAATCCCACAGAGGAATCATATGAGAAGTTGAAAAAACAGACAAAGCAGAATGTGAAAATGAAAAACAGCTTTTTCTTTCGATATCATCCGGCATTCATATCCCAGCGCCGCTTTATGAAACGGCTCCAGGATTGTGGATATAATGATATTTTTCTTCCGGCCATGATGGAATTATCCCCAAAGTATAAGGAATACAGGGAGGCGCTGATGCAGATCAATGACAGAATCTGCAGAGACCTGAATCTGTATTATGATTCAGATTTTCAGTTAAGGATGAAAAAAGGCAGTTAAGACAAGTGATCTTCGCCTTTTCAAATCAGATTTTATGTCAGGGTTGTTTTTTTCGACAAAAATCGGTATGATATGACATAAACAATAGGATTTTGGAAAGGATATTATAATGAACGAAACATTTTATCAATTGATGTGGTTTTTTGTACTGTATTCGTTTCTGGGCTGGCTGTTTGCCACGGCGGCAGCGGCAGTAAGAACGAAGAAGTTCGTTGATGTTGGTTTTTTGTATGGACCTTATTGCCCTTCGTACGGAGTCAGTGCCGTAGTATTTACGATTTTTCTGTCAGAATTAAGAGAAAGCGTTTTTTTCCTGTTTCTCGGAGGAGCGATTCTGTCCTTTGTCATGACATTTTTCACAGGATTTTTACTGGAAAAGATTTTCCATCATAAATGGTGGGATTATTCCAGGAGAAAATATCATTTCAGCGGATATGTCAATCTTCCTTATACAGCCCTTTGGGGCGCCTTGGCGGTTCTGATGATCCGGGTGGTTAATCCTATATTGAAAGATGCGACTTTACTGATTCTGAAAACGATCGGAGGGATCCTGCTGATCATTCTTGGAGTGGTTCTTATCATTGATCTGGCGGGTACAGTAACAGGAATCCTTAAGATCAAGTCCCATATCCGTAAATTGTCACTGGTATATCAGGTGTCAGAGAATCTTCAGAAGACAGCGGATATGATGGGAGAAGGCGTTACAAAATGGATATTGAAGCATCTTGAAAAGGCCTATCCTCTGCTGGATGTCAGGACAATTCTGAAGGCAAAACTGGAGAGAGAGAGGGAAATCAAAAAGGCAGAAGCAGAAGCGGATGTTTTTGCGGCGGGATGCGGCTTTTACAAGCTGGTCTGCATCTTTTTCCTGGGAGCCTTTCTTGGAGATGTGATAGAGACGATCTTCTGTTATATGAAGTACGGCGTTATTATGAGCCGCAGCAGTGTTGTGTTCGGACCATTCAGCATTGTATGGGGATTTGGCTGCGTGCTTCTGACAGCAATTCTCTATCAGTACCGAAACCGAAGTGACCGTTTTATTTTTATTTACGGAACGCTGCTGGGAGGAGCTTATGAGTATATCTGCAGTGTCCTCTCCGAGATGGTTTTTGGGACTGTGTTCTGGGATTACAGTAAAATTCCATTTAATCTGGGCGGCAGAATTAACCTTCTGTATTGCTTTTTCTGGGGATTCGCTTCTGTAATCTGGATGAAAGGTCTTTATCCGTTTTTTTCAAAATGGATTGAGAAGCTGCCGAAAAAAGCGGGGAAAATCCTTGCGTGGGGATTCCTTATTTTCATGACGCTTGACATGGCGCTGTCAGGACTTGCCATGTCAAGATATTCGGAAAGACACATCCAGGGGAAAAAAGCGGAAAACCGGATGGAACGATTTTTGGATGACCATTTTCCTGATAAACGGATCAAAGAGATTTATCCTCATGTAAAAATTGTAAAATAGATCATGAAAAGTCCTGGCATTTTACATACTGAATAAAATCCTGAAAGGCAGATTTCAGGGGATTATCTTTCCGATATACAATATAAAAAGACCGATGGATGCCGGATTCCAGAGGGAGGGTCAGTATGACTCCCTGGGCTTCCAGATCTTTTACCGCATATTTGGAAAGAATGGAAATCCCCATGCCGTTTTGGATCATTCGCTTAGTGGATTCCAGATCATTGGTTCGCGCGATGACATTTAAGTTTTCGGGAGAAAGATGAATGGAATCCAGATACAGGTCAGCAGCTTTTCTTGTTCCGGAACCCTGTTCTCTTAAGATAACAGGTTCTTTCAGGATTTCCTGTATGGGAGGATTCTGGTTTAACAAATGAAAATAGTACTGGTTCGCCGGCAGGGCAAGAACCAGATCATCTTTACAAAATGGCAGGAAGACGCACTTTGGTGTGTCTTCTTTTTTTCCGATGAAACCAAGTTCCAGAGATCCGTCCAGTATTTTTTCCAGGATTTCCCCGCTGTCACCCTGCTGGATATCGAAAAAGGTATGAGGATGAGAGTCGTGGAAGCCCCGAAGAAGTTTGGGAAGAAGATATCCGGAAGGAATTGTGGAAGCTCCGATGCGCAGTATGGTTTCAGAAGGGGCATTTAGGGCTTCCAGGGCGGCCTCTCTCATTTCCAGTATGGAGTTTGCATATCTCAGGAAGGTACAGCCGTCCGGAGACAGCTCCACAGATTTTGTGGAGCGGATAAACAGTGGCTTTTGAAGTTCTGATTCCAGATTTTTAATATGAGAGCTTACCGTAGACTGAGACAAAAACAGGTGTTTTGCGGCTTTTGAGAAACTTTTTGTCTCAGCGACAGCAAGAAAAATTTCTAAATGACGAAATTCCATAACAGAAAATCTCCTTTGCATATGGTTTTCTTTTATTGTAATCCTATTTATCGATTTTATCAATTAATAGAATCGATAAAACGAATAACACGATAAAAGGAAGATGAAAGACATGGTATAATGGTTTTAAAAAGAAATATATCAGTGAGTGCTGAAAAGAAAGGCAGAATATGAATTATATCGGAATAGATATCGGATCAACCTGTGCAAAAACAGCGGTTTTAGATGAAAATGCGGAGATTTTGTATACATTTGTTCTTCCTACAGGGTGGAGCAGTTTCGAGACAGTCACCAGGATTGAGGAAGCGCTTATGTGTCAGGGAATAGACTTAAAACAATCGCTGTGTGTCTCGACCGGGTACGGGAGAGAAGCTGTTGAAGCAGCACAGAAGAAAGTAACGGAAATTACCTGTCATGCAAAGGGAGCGGCAGTTCTGTTTGGAGAAGAGCCAATGAATCTGATTGATATTGGCGGTCAGGATACCAAAGTAATTTCCTGTACAAAAGGCAGAGTGGAAGAATTTTTTATGAATGACAAATGTTCGGCTGGAACCGGGAAATTCATTGAGATCATGGCAAACAGACTGGAACTGCCTATTGATCAGATGGATTCGGCCGCCAGAAACCGGACGGAGGAACTAAAAATAAGTTCCATGTGCACTGTGTTTGCGGAGTCTGAGATTGTTGCGCTGATCGGAAAAGGAACCTCAAAAGAAAACATTGCCCGGGGTGTTCTGGATTCTGTTGTCAGAAAAGTGAAGCAGGAATATGCAAAACTTGGAGATGGTGACCGTCCGGTGTTTCTTACAGGAGGGCTTTGTGAAAATCAATATTTAATAGAACTTTTATCTGCACAGCTGGGCAGGGAGGTCCGTTCTCACGCCCTGGCAAGATATGCAGGCGCGGTTGGAGCAGCGGCGGCAGCCCTTAAAATGGAAAAGTAAAGGAGAAAAAGATGGAAGAAATAAAACTGCCCAAAGATTTTGTTACATATCCAGAGGCAAGGAAGAAGGCTTTTTTAAGTCTCAAAAAGTTAAAAGAAGAAGGACGCAGAATTGTGGGAGTATTTTGTACTTATACGCCATGGGAACTGATTGAGGCAGCTGATGCAGTCGCAGTCGTATTATGCGGAATTGGAGAAGAGAATATCCCGGCAGCGGAAAAGAGACTGCCGAAAAATCTGTGTCCTTTGATTAAAGCAAGTTATGGTTCCGCGGCAACGGACCGCTGTCCGTTTTTCTATTTTTCGGATATGGTGCTGGCAGAAACAACCTGTGATGGAAAGAAGAAAATGTATGAGCTGATGGGAGAGCTGAAACACTGTCATATTATGCAGCTGCCTCCGGGAGCAGGAGGAAAAGGCGCGCTGGAGTTTTGGAAGGCGGAAGTGGAAAGTGTAAAAGAAGATCTGGAAGATTTTTATGGGATCAAGATTACAGAAGAAAAACTTCGTGCGGCAATCCGTTTAAGAAACCGGGAAAGAAAAGCAATTCTTGATTTTTATGAAGTTGGACGTCTGAAGCCGACGCCGATTTCCGGATACGAACTGAATACGGTCGTTACATCCAATGATTATGCCTTTGATATAGAAGAAAAGATCAAGTATCTGGAGCAAAGAACCAGGGAATTAACAGATCTTTATGAAAAGGAATATAAAGGGAAAAAATCGAGACCGAGGATTCTGATCACGGGATGTCCAACGCATGGAGTGATTGACAAAGTAATCAGACGGATTGAGGAATTAGGCGCAGATGTTGTCGGCTTTGAGAACTGCTGTGGTCCGAGAGAAAAGAAGGATCCAATCGATGAAGAAAAAGACCCGATTACCGCAATTGCAGAAAAATATCTGCGGGTAAACTGTTCTGTGATGAGTCCTAATCCGGGCCGTTTTAAAGCCATGGGAGAACAGATTGATGAATATCAGGCGGACGGAGTGATTGAAGTGCTGCTGCAGGCCTGCCATACGTTTGCCATCGAATCGGACGCGGTAAAACGTTTTGTCACAGAGGAGAAAGATATTCCATATCTGGCAATTACAACAGATTATTCTATGACGGACCAGGGGCAGATTGATACCAGGATCGGAGCATTTATTGAACTGCTGGACAGCTGATCGATCGGCTTTATGACTGGAAACGAAAGAAAGAAGGAGAAGTATGGGAGAGAAGATTGTTTTTTGCAAAGGCGGCGGATGCACGGCAAAACTTGGAGCAGGCATTTTAAACAGAGTTCTGGAAAAACTGCCGAAGGGTCCGAAAGATGAAAATCTTTTGATTGGCTATGACAGCAGAGATGATGCGGCGGTTTATAAAATGTCGGATGATACTGCTTTTGTTCAGACATTGGATTTTTTTCCTCCGATGGTAGATGATCCGTATACTTTTGGCCAGATTGCGGCTGCCAATGCCCTGAGTGATATTTATGCCATGGGCGGTGAAGTGAAAACAGCGCTGAATATTGTATGTTTTCCCGAGACTATGGATCTTAATATTCTGGGAGAAATTATGAGAGGCGGATCAGAGAAAGTCATAGAAGCGGGCGGAACTCTGGCAGGAGGCCATTCCATTCAGGATTCAGATGTAAAATATGGTTTGTCAGTGACCGGGCTGGTTCATCCGGATCGGATTTATTCCAACAACGGAGGATATCCTGGAGATGTGCTGATTCTGACGAAGAAATTAGGTGTGGGAATTGTCTGTACGGCCAGCCGGGTGCAGGAAGCAAAAGAAGAAGATATGAAGGAAGCAGTCAGTTCCATGATCCAGCTGAATAAATATGCTTCTGAAATCTGCAGAAAATATGAGATTCATGCATGTACAGATGTAACCGGTTTCAGTTTTCTGGGGCATCTGCATGAAATGCTGGATGGACGTTTGTCTGCGGAAGTGATTGCAGAACAGATTCCGGTGATTTCCGGCGCGGCTGATTATGCCAATGAATTTCTGCTGACGGCGGCAGGACAGCGCAATCGAAATCATGTAGGACCATATGTGGAGTTTGAACATGTTCCGTTCGCCATGGAAGAAGTGCTGTTTGATCCTCAGACTTCGGGAGGCCTTCTGATCGCTGCGGCGCCGGATCAGGCGGAGAGACTTCTGGTGGAACTGAGAGAAGCCGGACTTCCGGCATCGGCGGTGGGAACATTAACAGAGAAAAAGGAAAAAGAAATTTATGTCCGCGGTCAGCGGTAGAAAGGAAAGATTATGATAAAGGTAAATGCCATTGGAGATGCATGTCCGATCCCTGTAGTGAAAACAAAAAATGCAATTAAAGAGTTAAACGGTCCTGGAACGGTGGAAGTTCTGGTAGACAATGAGATTGCGGTTCAGAATCTTACGAAAATGGCCGTTCAGAAAGGATACGAGATTCAGTCTCAAAAGCTGGAAGAACAGAAATATCAGGTAATCATGACAGTGGGAGAAGGCGCAGGAGATATGGAAAAGCAGGAAGATACCGCAGAAGAAACCGTGTGCATTCCAGACAGCCGAAACCATAAAATTGTTGTGATTTCTTCTGGCAGGATGGGAGAAGGAAACGATGAACTGGGAGAAGTTTTAATGAAGGGATTCATTTATGCTTTAACTCAGCAGGATGAACTGCCGGAGACTATTTTGTTTTACAATGGAGGAGCGCCTTTTACCTGTGAGGGCTCGCCGGCTCTGGAAGATCTGAAGCAGCTGGAAGCTCAGGGAGTGGAAATCCTGACCTGTGGAACCTGTCTGAATTATTATGGGCTGTCAGAGAAATTAAAGATCGGCGATGTGACCAATATGTATGTGATTACCGAAAAGATGATGCAGGCGGATTCCATCATCAAACCGTAAGGAAGGAAGAACATGCGGAAGAAAAGAGAACAGCTGATCATTACATTTTCCACTACAACAGAGGCCATGAGGATGGAAAAATTCTGTCAGGGACAGGATCTCCCGGGAAGAATCATTCCCCTGCCGTCAGAGATTTCTGCAGGATGCGGTCTGGCGTGGAAAACAGATCCGGATCAGAAACCGGTTTTTTTAGAAAAATTACGACAGGCAGGAATCGAGTGGGATTCCATGATTGTTTTAAAGATTTAAAGTCGGATTCACAGGGGGTTTTTCAAAATTAGGAAATGTACGTCGGATATCTCCAGCTTTTACGAAGGCTGGGGGTATTTTTTTCGACATTTTTCAAGGATTTTAGGTAAAAATATGTTGATTTTAATATATTATGAAGAAAAATTGCGATTGATAACGGCTTGTATGTAAACTCCGGTAAAATATATAATATTCTTGTAAATAAAAACAGAATTGGAGGACTGAATATGAGCAAGATTAATGTGGCGATTGCAGATGATAATCAGAGGATCATTGAAATGATGACCCAGCTGCTGGAACAGGAAGACGACATTGAAGTTGTGGCAAGTGCAGATAATGGCGAAGCTGCTGTGGAAGTTATCAAGGAAAATCACCCGGATGTCGTGCTTTTGGATATCATCATGCCAAAACTGGATGGAATTGGCGTGCTGGAACGTCTGAAAGAAGAAGACATGGAAAAGAAACCGGCGGTTATCATGCTGTCCGCCATGGGGCAGGAGAATGTATGTGAGGAGGCGATCGAACTTGGAGCGTCTTATTTCATTTTAAAGCCGTTTGACTCCAACACGGTCATCCGGAAGATCAAGCAGGTAAAAGCAGGAAGTGAATCTGCGAAACCATTTGTTGCATGGAAGGATCCATCTGGTAAAATTACAAGGAACCAGCTGGAAATTATTGTGACGAATATGATTCATGAAATCGGAGTGCCTGCTCACATTAAGGGGTATCAGTATTTAAGGGATTCCATTATGATGGCCGTATATGATATGGATATTTTAAATTCGATTACAAAACAGCTGTATCCGGCAATTGCGGAAAAATTTCATACCACATCCAGCCGCGTGGAGCGGGCGATTCGTCATGCCATTGAAGTGGCATGGGGCAGAGGAAAGATGGATACAATTGACGCCCTGTTTGGCTATACGGTTCATGCCGGAAAAGGAAAACCGACAAATTCAGAATTTATTGCTTTGATTGCAGACAAGATAAGGCTGGAGTATGGGTATGATATGATACAATCATGAGAAAAAGATACTTCAGATAGGGTGGCTAGGTAAAGATTATGCATGAGGAGGATAAGGAAATATGGACAAGAAACTAAAAGTATTGATTGCGGATGCGAATCAGACGGAATCGGAAAAACTGGCAGAAACGCTTGCGGATGAATTAGAAATCGCATCGGTTGTAAACGATGGCGTAAGAGCAGTGGAAGATATTATGAAATATCATCCTGATGTCGTTGTCATTGATACGATGCTGCCTATGATTGATGGACTTGGAGTCATTGAAAAATGCAGAGAAAAGCTAAGTGACAAAGATATGCCCTCCTTTATCGTTACAACTTTTATAGGAACGCAGAAATTAATTGAATGCATCAATCATATGGAAGTTGATTACTGTATTATGAAGCCATTTCAGCCGGATATCCTGCTTCACAGGATCGAACAGATTACAAGGATGAAATACATGAATCAGCAGATTCAGTATCAGCAGAGAAGAGAAATCAGAGACAGCAGGAATTTTGATACTGCGAAGTACGATATCAGACAGGATGTGACAAAGATCATAAGAGATCTTGGAATACCGGCTCATATAAAAGGGTATCAATACATAAGAGAAGGAATTATCATGGCAATCGAAGATGTGAATATGATGAATTATATTACAAAATTATTGTATCCTACGATTGCAAAGAAATATAAGACGACGTCCAGCAGTGTAGAAAGAGCCATAAGGCACGCCATTGAGGTGGCATGGAACAGGGGAAAAGTAGAGCTGCTGGAAGAAATGTTCGGGTATACGATCAGTGCCGGAAAAGGAAAACCAACGAATTCAGAATTTATTGCACTGATTGCAGATAAAATGAGATTGGATTACAGAATGAATGCTTCATAAAGAAGGACTTGAAGGATGATTTCAGATTAACAGATGCCCTCAGGCAGAACGTAAAACCATCTGTCTGAGGGTAATTTTATGACAAAAAATGAATGAATAATATTCATTGACAAAATCAGACTGTATGTGGTATACTCGGTTACGAAAAGAAAACAGAAAAGAGGTGAGCCGGAACCATGACAAGAGTAACTAAGGCGCCGGAGGAACGACGTCAGGAGATTATTGATACCGCGATGAAAGTGTTTTATGAAAAGGGCTATGAAAAGACATCGATTTCTGATATCGCAAGAGAAATGCATGTGGCACAGGGGCTCTGCTATCGGTATTTTTCTTCCAAGGAAGAATTATTTGATGTCGCCATTGACCAGTATGCCCAAAAGCAGGTGGATCATATCTGCGGCATTTTGCATGAGAAAATGTCACTGGATGAGCTGATCAGAAATATGCCCACATTCCTGGAAACAGAAAATAATGACAGTTATGCACAAAAAGTATGTCATAAAAAGGGGAATGTAAAGTTTCATTATCAGCTGTCTTTAAAGGTCTGCGCAAAACTGCAGCCAGTTGTAAAAAAATTGCTGCTGGCTGCAGAAGAAGAGGGAGCTGTTCATATACAGGATCCAGAGACAATGGCATCCTTTTGTGTATATGGTCAGCTGGGTGTGCTGCTGAATCAGGAAATTTCCCCGGAAGAAAGAGCGGAACGCATCCGCAGTTTTTTACTTGAACTTATAAAAAAATTTTCATAAACGAACACAAAGATTCCTGCTTTGGGCTGGCAGGAATTTATTTTAAACTGAAAGTGACTGATATTCATTCATTAATTTATTCATTAGAGGAGGTACTGTACGATGGAAATTGATTTTATCACAGGAAGTACAAAGAAGTGTCTGGCGGCAATGGTTCTGCCAATGATGGCAGCTATGTTTCTGAATATGGCGTATAATCTGGTGGATAGTCTCTGGATTGGAAATCTGCTGGGAGAAACGGCTTATGCCGCATTAACGAATGCAACGCCGGTTATTCTGATTCTAAGTTCTGTTGCAATGGGAACGGCCAATGGTGTGGCTATTTTATTGTCTCAGGCAGTTGGAGCCAACAGGAAAGAGAGGGTGGACAGGCTGATTATGACGTCGTTTATTGCTGCGGTTGTATTTTCTGCCGGAGTGACGATCCTGCTGGAGGCGGCATTAAAACCGATTTTAATTTTGCTTCATACGCCGGGAGAAGTTATGCAGATGGCATATCAGTATCTGGCAATTTATATACTCGGGTATCTGGCGGTATATTTATACTGTTATTTTACGGCAGTTTTAAGAAGTTTTGGAAATAGTGTCTTTCAGGTAATCGCAATGCTGATCTGTACTTTGCTCAATGCAGGGCTGGATCCCTTGTTTATTCATTTTTTTGGATTTAATGGTGCCGCGGCGGCTACAGTGTTATCTCAGATTTTATGTCTCATTTTTATGATGATATATTTATATCGGAAACGGCTTTTTCATTTCAGGCTATCCTGCTTTGATAAACAGCTGATTCCTTCTTTTATCAAAAAAGGCATTCCTTCTGCTTTTCAGCAGAGTATACCGGCAGTCAGCACCAGTTTTCTTACTTCCCTGGTAACGGGATACGGCATTTCAGCTCTTGCCGCCTATGGAATCACAGGGAAGCTGGAAACCATTTTATTTTATCCTGCAATGGCTTTGAATATGGCGCTGACAAGCATCGTTGGACAGTGTACCGGAGGAAGAAGATATGACCGGGCAAAAGACTACATAAAGATTTCTCTGCTGTATGGAATAATCGTGCTGGCTTTGTTATCTGTACTGGTTATCTGCTTTTCCAGCCCATTGTCACACTTATTTGTAAACAGCGATGCGGCGGCACACATTGTCAGTGTTTATTTTGAAATTGTCAGCATAGGATATGTTTTAAATACTGTAACCAACTGTTTTCTTGGCAGCCTGAATGGAATGGGAAGACCCGCGAAGAGTATGTTCTGTATGGTAATGTATTATATGATCATAAGAATGCCGCTGGCGTGGATTTTATCAAATCGAGGCTTTGGAATCAATGGAATCTGGACTGCGGTTCTGATCAGTCATATTATGGCAGCTGTGGTAGCAGCAGCGACAGCAAATCAAGAACTGCGGAAACAGGAAAATAAAGGATCAGGTGTGTGAAAATACACCTGATTCTGATTATTTCTCCTTGATTTCCTGGATGCCTGAAATATCCGGCACACACATCATAGAGTAATTGGTATGATAGATGACAAATCCCGGTTTAGCTTTTGGCGGCTTTTTCAGCTCTTTTCGCTGGATATAGTCGATTTCTACTTTAGGAGCCTGTCTTCCCTGAGAATAATAAGCAGCGAGTCTGCCAGCTTCTTCAAAGGTTGCATCCGGAAGGGTTTCCGCCTGCTCTTTCCGAACGATCACATGGGATCCCGGCATTTGTTTGGCATGGAACCACCAGTCGCCTCCATTGGCGAATTTAAAAGTCAGTTCATCGTTCTGATAATTATTTTTTCCAACATACATATGGAAGCCATCGGAAGAAACAAAATGCAGGGGCTTTGATTTTTTCGGCTTTTTCGCTCCTTTATGTCCGCGGCTTTTAATATATCCGTAATCGGTCAGCTCCTGCTTGATCTGATTCAGATCTTTTTCATCTTCGGACAATGAAAGAGATGTGGCGATGGACTCCAGATGATCCAGGTCTGCTTTTGTTTCCACAACAAGACTGGAAAGCGCTTCATAGGTCCGCTTCAGCTTGTTGTACCGGGCAAAATATTTCTGCGCATTTTCCAGAGGTGTTTTGTTAGAATCCAGCGGAATCGTAATTTCCTGATCTGTATAGTAATTCATGCAGGTCAGAGATTTCGCATTTGGTTCCAGCTGATATCCATATGCCTGGATCAGTTCGCCGTATACTTTATACTTTTCTCTTTTTTCTGTATCCTTCAGCTGCTTTTTCTGAAGATCATATTTTTTGCTGGTTCTTTCCTGAGCGGTCTGGATGATTTTCCTCAGATCAGCGGATTTTTGCTTCATCCGCGTATATTTTTCTTTTTCAGAAAAGTACTCGATCAGGACGTCGAAGATGGAATCAAAGGCTTTTTCCTGAGCATCAGCATAAGAAGTTAGTGCAATACAGGAAAATTCTTTTGGTTCTTCTTTATAATATATGATATTAGGATGATAGTCCTCATCTTCAATGGCGGCTCTCAGTTTTAGCAGCTGTCCATAAAGACCGCCTGCGCCTTCTTCTGTTAAAGAATCCGTGGAATCATTTCCATCCAGTCCTGCCCGATAACAGACTTCATTGGCGATTAATGGACTCATGCCGGTGATTGAAGTATAAAGGGCTTTTGTAAGACTAAGCGGCTTTTTGATGATTTCATTGGCAAACAGTTCGGGAGTCAGCATGAAAATAGAATGTTTTCCCTTGGATGGCGGTGCGCAGTAGGTGCGGCCGGGAAGAACCTCGCGGACAGAGCTGATGTTGGCTGAAATATGCTTGATGCTGTCCAGGATCATACCTTCAGAATCTGTAAAAATGATATTGCTGTGTTTGCCCATAAGTTCAACGATAAGATGCTTCTGACAGACGTCGCCAAGTTCATCCAGATGTTCGACGGTAATGTCGATGATTCGTTCAAAATCCGGCTGGCAGATGGAAACAATCCGTCCGTTGCTTAAATGTTTTCGTAAAAGCATACAGAAATTTGGAGCCTGCATAGGATTTGTTTTGGTTTCTGTTGTCAGGTAGATCAACGGAAGAGATGCGCTTGCAGAGATATGCAGGCGCATCGTGTTTCGTTCCTTTTTGATCACGAGAGTGATTTCATCGGTTTCCGGCTGGTAAATCTTATAAATTCTGCCGCCGGCGATTTTTTGTTTTAGTTCGGTTACAATATTTGAAATGACAAATCCGTCAAATGCCATAGTATCTGCCTCCTGTAGGAAATCAGGAGTCTTCTTCCTCCTGATGTATGATAGGGTTTTTGGTTACGGTTGTATCACGGATAATATGATTTTCTACTTTATGCACATGAATGTCCAGATTTTTATAAGCACACTGGAATTGCTCTCCATCCCGGGGGATCATTTCGATAATGCTGCAGATGAATCCGTTAAAAGTGTCGTACATATCGGTTGGGAGTTCCACCTGAACGGTTTCCTGAACATCATCCAGTTCTGCATCACCAGAGATGTTCCAGCAGTTTTCTGAAACCGGCTGAATTTTTTCTTTTGGTGTGGTTTCATTGGCGTCATACATATCGCCGACCAGTTCTTCAATCAGATCCTGTACTGTAATGATTCCGGACATTCCGCCGTGTTCATCCAGAAGAACTGCAAAGTATGTGCGTTTGCTTTTCATATTCTGGAACAGGATATCGGCCTTCATGTCTTCCGGAATAAAGTAAACCGGATGAATGGCCTGTTTTCTCAGAGAGTCTTTTGTGCGGACCTCCATACGGAAATAGTCTCTGGTATCCAGGATGCCGACAATCTGATCTTTGTTTTCTTTAAAGATCGGATAATAGGTGTGACGGGTAGACTGGATGATCTTATCCCAGGTTTCCAGGCTGTCATCCACATCCAGAGCATCCACTTCCAAACGATGGGTACAGATCTGCTGGGCAGAAATATCATCAAATTCAAACACATTCTGAATCATTTCGTTTTCATAGGATTCCAGGATTCCCTGCTGATTTCCTTCCATCAGCATCATTCTGATTTCTTCTTCTGTCAGAGTGTCTTCATTATCATTCGGATTAATGCCCAGCAGACGTAAAAGTCCATTGGTAGAAACAGTCAGCAGGGCAACCAGAGGGAAAAAGAACTTGGAAACTCCATAGAGAAGACCGGATAAAGCCAGAGACAGAGACTCTGTTTTTTTCATGGCAATTCGTTTTGGAACCAGTTCCCCGAAAACAATATTAAAATAAGATAAAATGATCGTAATCAGGATCATGGAAACGGATCGCAAAATACTTTCAGAAACCGGAATGCCGGTTTTCATCAGAAGATTTGCCAGTGGACCGGAGAAATTATCTGCGGCAAAAGCACTGTTTAAGAATCCGGATAATGTAATGGCAACCTGAATGGTGGCAAGGAACCTGGAAGGCTGGTCGGTCAGCCGGCAAAGTTTCACGGCCCTTTTGTCTCCGTCTTCTGCCATTTTTTTCAGTTTTGAGTTATTCATGGAAATAACAGCGATTTCCGCACTGGCGAAGACCGCGTTTAGAAAAATCAAAATAATTAGTAAAATTGCTGATTGTATCATAAATGTATGTATCCTTTCAAAATGAGAAAATTTTTAAAATCAATGTAAAAAACAACACAAAAAGGCATGACCTGTGTTTTTCTAAACAAAGCCATACCGCAGTCTATCTTCTGAATCTGGAATGAATCTTAAAACGCTTTAATGGAATATAAGCTTTCGTCGAGGCATCTTCCACTTTGGTCTGCACATCCTTTCAAATAAGTTACTGTTATTTCAGTTATCTATAAAAATAGCACAGTTGAAGTAAAAAGTCAATTGCCGGCGCGGTTGCCATTTTCCATTTTATGTAGTAGGATTGCAGTAGCAATAACGAAAAGGAAGTGTGTGATTATGGAAACAATTGGAAGAAACAGTGCCTGCTGGTGTGGAAGCGGAAAAAAATATAAGAAGTGTCACTATCAGTTCGATGAGAGATTAAAGGAAATGGCACAGGAAGGACATCTGATTCCTTCTCATGATATGATAAAAAACAAAGAACAGATTGACGGAATCAGAGAAAGCGGCAAAATCAACATTGCAGTTTTGGATTATGTGGCAGAGCATATCGGACCGGGTGTGACAACGCAGCAGATTGATGACTGGGTGTATGAACAGACGACGTCCAGAGGAGCCATACCGGCTCCGCTGAATTATGAAGGATTCCCGAAAAGTGTGTGTACATCGGTCAATGATCAGGTTTGCCATGGAATCCCGTCAGAAGACGTTGTACTTCAGGAAGGCGACATCGTAAATATCGATGTTTCTACAATCTATCACGGATATTTTTCTGATTCTTCCAGAATGTTCTGTATTGGAGAAGTATCACCTGAGAAGAAAAAACTGGTGGACGTGACAAAGGAATGTGTTCAGGCAGGTCTGGATGTGGTAAAGCCATGGGGGCTTATGGGAGATATGGGTCATGCTGTTCATGAACACGCTCTTGCCAATGGATATACCGTTGTAAGGGAAATCGGCGGTCATGGCGTCGGCATTGAATTTCATGAGGATCCATATGTCAGTTATGTTTCACAGCCGGGAACAGGAATGGTTATGGCACCGGGCATGATATTTACCATTGAGCCTATGGTCAATATGGGAAGCGATAAAATATTTGTAAATGATGAAGACGGATGGACAGTATATACAGACGACGGAAAACCATCTGCTCAGTGGGAAGTACAGGTGCTTGTAACAGAAGGCGGATATGAAATCCTTGCTTATTAGAGACTGAAGAAAGAGGTAGAGGCGTGGATCGGATTTTGATTGTAGAAGATGACGGCCATATTAATGAACTGCTGTATGAAGCTCTGACCAAAGAAGGATATGACTGTGAGCAGGCATTTTCCGGAACCGAGGCAGAGCGTCTTTTTCAGGAAAATGAATATGCTCTTGTGATGCTGGATCTGATGCTCCCGGGAATGCCGGGAGAAAAAGTCCTTTCTTCTCTTCGGAAGAACAAAAAGACACCGGTCATTGTTCTTACAGCGAAGGATCAGCTGGATGACAAAGTAGATCTTCTAAAGAGCGGCGCGGATGATTATATTACAAAACCGTTTAATATTGAAGAAGTGCTTGCCAGGGTTTTGGTGCAGATGCGCCGCAGAAATCAAGAAGATACATCGGAGACGCTTTCCTACAAGGAAATGACGCTTCACAGAGATACGTTTCAGATAGAAATTCAGGGGCAGGAGCTTCCCAGGGTTACAAAACAGGAATTTGCGATTTTGGAGCTTCTGCTTCGAAATCCTAAAAAAGTATTCAGTAAAGAAGAGATTTTTGAATATGCCTGGGATGAAGTTTATATGGGTGAGACAAAGACGCTGGATGTACATATCAGCAATATCAGAAAGAAGATAAAGCAGGTGACAGATGAAGGGTATATTGAGACGGTCTGGGGGATCGGATATCGTCTGCAGCGGTAATCTTTACTCTTTTTTTACTTTTTATTTGCGATTGATTAGGATTCTCATCGTAAGATAAAAGCAAATAAGAAAAGGAGTGAGAGAAAATGGAAAAATTGCTGCAGACGTATGGTCTGACAAAACAATTTGGAAAACATAAAGCGGTAAACCATGTAGATATCCATGTGAACCGCGGATCGATCTACGGTTTCATCGGAAGAAACGGGGCGGGAAAGACAACATTTCTGCGTATGGTCTGCGGACTGGCTTCCCCAACGGAAGGAGAAATTGAGCTGTTTGGATGCAGAGGAAAACAGCTTCAGGAAATTCGTTCGCGGATCGGATGTCTGATCGAAGGTCCGGGTTTGTATGGAAATATGACAGCAGAGGAGAACCTGAAAATAAAATGCAAATTCTGCGGAATCAAAAAACCGGGATACATCAATGAACTGCTGGAGATCGTAGGTCTTGCCGATGTCGGGCGCAAAAAGACAAAAAGGTTTTCTCTTGGAATGAGGCAGCGGCTTGGAATTGCCATGGCTTTGGTAGGAGAACCCGATTTTCTGGTACTGGATGAACCGATCAACGGTCTGGATCCCCAGGGAATCGCGGAGGTCAGAGATACGATTCTGCGTTTGAACCATGAGAGAAACATGACGATCATGATTTCCAGTCATATTTTAGAGGAACTGTCAAAGATTGCAACAGACTATGGAATTATCCATCAGGGATGTCTGCTTCAGGAACTGACCAGAGAAGAACTGATGGAGCGGTGCTCGGAGCGGATTGAGATCTGTCTGGATCATCCGGAAGAAGCGTGTCCGGTTTTGGACCGGATGGGATTTACCAACTACCGGGTGGTGGATTCAGAACATATCCAGGTATATGAACGGCTGGAAGAGAGCGGAAAACTAAATATGGAACTTGCAAAGGCAGGGATCCTGATCAAAGGATTTTCCGTAACCAGCGAAGAACTGGAAAGTTATTTTTTCAATCTGACAGGAGGTGCATCTCATGCTGAACGCGGTTAAAATGGATTTCTATCGAATGATCAGGACGAAGAGTCTGTATGTAGTAATTCTGATCTTTGTTATGATGACAGTGATTTCTACGATTTTGTGCAAAAGTGAATTTGATGATATGGAGATACAGCAGGATAATTATGAAACTGTCATGCAGGAAGAGGACAATGACACAGTGAATGCGGGAATTTCAGTAATTCTTCCTACAAAACCCGGAGAGAAAGTTACAGTTTACGATATGTTTTATGCCAATGTAAAAGGAAAAGAAGTTGCGCTGTTTCTTGTTATTTTTGCTGTTATATTTTCTGCCGCAGATTTTAAAAGCGGTTATATAAAAAATATTGGCGGGCAGACAAGAAAACGTTTCTATCTGATTTTGTCAAAGGCAGTGTCTCTTTGTATCTATACGGTATTTTTGTTTGTAGTATTTATTATTGCACAGGCAGTATCCAATCAGGTGATCCTGGGTTATTTGAAGTGGGGGCCTCCGGAAGAATTCCTTCCATATCTGGGAGTGCAGCTGCTGCTTCATGCTGCGTTTGCTCTGTTTATCATGGCAGTGACCATCATCATTCAGAACAATGTGATCAGCATGGCTCTTGCCATCTGTCTCTGCCTGGATCTTATGGCAGTTGTATATTCTCTTTTTGACCATGCAGCACAGAAAATCGGTGCAGAAGGATTTCATCTGGCGGAATATACAGCAACAGGACGAATAGCTATGCTTCCAATGGCATTAGAGAATACTGATCTGCGGGTATCACTTGTGACCGCGGCGGTATTTATTGCAGGATCTCTGATCATCTGTGGAGCTGTTTTTCAAAAGAGGGATATTCATTGATGAGTTTAAAAATAATCATAGCTGTTTTAACAGTCATAATTGTAATATTGGTCCTGCTTTTAGCAGGATATCAGCGGCAGGTGAAAAGCATCTGCCGCCAGCTTAGGTTCTGGAAAAAGTATGACAGTAATTTAATGATTTCCAGAGAAATAGAATGGGGAGGCATTGGAGATCTGGCGGATATACTGAACGAGATGCTGGAGCTCCGAAAGAGAGAAAAGAAAAAATATATGGAAAAAGAGCAGATGATTTCTGATATTTATACGAATCTTTCTCATGACATACGAACACCTCTTACATCGCTGGATGGATATTTTCAGATGCTGGAAACCACAAAAGAGGAAAAAGAGCAGAAACGCTATATCCGTATCATCCAGGAAAGAATTGAGAGCCTTAATGATATGCTGGAGGAATTGTTTACGTATACAAAATTGAAAAATGAGACATATCATCTGAAAATGGAGCGCTGCCTGCTCAGCAGAATTTTAAAAGATACGGTTTTTTCTTATTATGACGAGTGGACGAAAAGAGGAATAGAGCCGATTTTTGATATTACGGAAAAGCCGGCAGCGGTTATGGGAAACCCGGAAGCTCTGCGGCGGATGATCCAGAATATCATTAAGAATGGACTGGATCATGGAGAAGGACAGATGAAGATTGCATTAAAGACGGAAGGGATGAACTGTATTCTCAGGTTTGAAAATCAGGTAGAGCATCCGAAGGAAATCGAAACAGAGAGGATTTTTGAGCGGTTTTATAAAGCAGACGAAGCAAGAAGCAAAAATTCAGCCGGTCTGGGCCTTTCGATCGCAAAAGAGTTTGCAGAAAGGATGGGAGGAAAGATCCGTGCGGATGTAACAGGCTTCTGCTTTTCCATTGAGATTAAATTTCCGATGGTTCAATAAATGATTAGACCTGACTGGAATTGTATGGTATGCTTGGAGATAGAAGGAGGACTGAAATTTGAGAAAAGAAGCATCTTTGGAATTATGGAAAAAATTGTATGAAAGAGCAAAGGAGATTGATGATCTTGCGCCATGGCATTATGTATCTGCGTCAAATCTGATTTCCATTGTCTCAGAAAACCGCAAGGATCCGGTCTTTTTAAATATCACAGGAATGGGAACGGATTTCCGGTCTGTGAATCTGTATCAGGGACTGGAGGGATATGGAGATTATCATATGGCGGCTACGGTCGGGCAGACGGATCTGACGGATGATTATGTGATGTTTGAACAGAATGTCCTGACGTTGTACTGGAACAGTATGATGGATGTATCACCGGAGCAGAGAGAGATTATCGATCAGCTGGATGTGAAATTTCACGATCTTGGCAGCTGGATGGAATTTGTTTCTCAGAAGAAGAGATTTTGGCCTCATCTTCCGGATGAGGAAGAAGTAAAGCTGCTGATTGATGCGTATGAGAATCTAATCATGGTAATCCGTGCGGTCAGAGATAAGAAGATTGATCTGGATCTGGAACAGGGAGAATGTATTTACCGTGTTTATGACAAAGAAACCGGAAAATGGAATATGTTTGTGGATGCTCAGCCTGATATGGAAAAACAGTTTCCTGCTGTGCAGCTGAATGAGGAAGATCTGAAAAAGCAGCTTCAGGAAAAACCTCAGACGGATGCGGAACTGATCATGGATTTCAGTTATGCGGGATTTCCGGCACAGGATGAGGCATATGATCAGCCGGTTCATCCATTGATGTTCATTGCAGTGGACAGTACCAGGAAAGAAGTTCTGGAAGCCTATTTCCTTTCGCCGGATGATGGAGAAATCGAAGCGGCGCTGAATTTCTTTATTGCTTATGTAGAACGCCATGGCCGGATGAAACGAATCAAAGCAAGGAACCCATGGATCTTTGGAGCGCTTGCTGACACCTGTGCGCTCTGTCAGGTGGAACTGGTTCATGATCCGATTCAGGAAGCGGATGCGATTGAACAGGATATTAAGAGACGTGCGCAGTCTCAGGCAGCACAGGGAGAATAAAAGACGGAACATGATAAAGACGCGGCAGGGAAGGAGAACCTGCCGCGTCTTTTTGAGGAAAACATTGAAAATGATCAGGCGCTGATCTGTTTTATGCGCCAGAAAATGGAAGTATATAATTGATAAAAGTTGCCTTTTTTTAGAGGGAAAATATAGGGAATACCAATCTGCCGGGCAATTTCCTGAATCTCAGAGGAATCACTGAATAAGAAATACCGAATCTGCCGCGGATCCATAAACCGGCTCATTGATATGAACTGTTGTCTGCCGGTAAAGATTTCAATAGAGAAGTTCCCGCATATCTTATGGAGAAAGCGAAGAAAAAAGGCTATTCCCACACAGGAAGACCGGATATGGGAAAAATCAAAAACACAGATAGTCTTCATATTTATTACCTCCTTGTATTTTTCTTTAATATCATTATAATTTGAAATATAGAGAAAATATATCAGGATAATAGGAAAAACTATAACAATCCTATGAAATGGAGGAATCAGATGCGTCAGATTGTAACAGATGGAAGTTTAAAAGAATTAAATGAATCTCTGGATGTCCGGTTTCCTTTTAAAATAACGAGAGAAGATTATGCCAATTATTATCATCATTATTTCAGGGCACACTGGCATCCGGAAATAGAGATACACTTGCTGATGGAGGGGGAAAGTTTTTTTACGATCCAGAACAGAGATTATTATTTAAAAGCGGGAGAAGGCCTGTTTATCAATCAGAATATCCTGCATCTTGGGCGCGTGACAGAAAAAGATCTGTGCAGAAGTATCGTCATTCGGATGGAACCTTATTTTCTTGACAGGGATCAGAAGGGAATCGTGTATCAAAAATATGTAAAACCGGTCATAGAAAGCCGGAAGCTGGAACAGCTGCGCCTTTCTGGTGATGTGCCCTGGCAGAAACAGTGGATGAAGGACTTTCTGGAGATCGCAGATCTCTTTGATGAAAAAGCAGATGGATATGAATTGGAAATCCAGGGGCGTGTATCAAAGTTATGGAAAGAATTTTATCTTCAGACAAAACATCTTCAGCATATTCCTCTGCCGGAAAATAAAGATACGGAAAAAATGAAAATGGCGCTTTCTTTTATTGAAGAAAATTACGAAAAGAAAATAGCCCTTGCACAGATTGCCCATGCCTGCGAGACATGCCAGAGTGAGTGCTGCCGTATTTTTCAGGAAATTTTAAAGACGAGTCCGATGGAATATGTGAATACAGTGCGGATCCAAAACAGCCTGAATGCGCTGAAAAATAAGAAAAAATCCATTACAGAGATTGCGTATCAATCCGGCTTTTCCAGTGCCAGTTATTATGCGGAAGTTTTTAGAAAGAAAATGGGGTGCACACCTGGTCAGTATCGGAAAAAGTAAAAAGATTGAATGGAAATTTTGCATTTCAGCGGATTTCTTTATATAATGGAAAAAGCCAGCCGGAAATCAGGTTGACAAAACACCCTTGTATTGATAGAATACTAGAGTGTTTTACGTGCTAGCGAAGTAGCACTTTAATTTGATAAAGCGACAAGGAGTAGATAAGATGAATAAAAAGAGAGTCCATACGCCGGAAGGTGTCAGAGATGTTTATGGGATAGAATACAGACGGAGAAGTAAGCTGAAAGATAAATTAAAGCATGTTTTCGCTGGTTATGGTTATGAAGGAATCCGAACCCCGGGATTTGAATTTTTTGATGTGTTTAACAGCGAGAAAGGTACGGTTTCTTCCCGGGAAATGTACAAATTTTTTGACAGAGAAGGAAATACACTGGTCTTAAGGCCGGATGTAACCCCGTCCATCGCAAGATGTGTTGCAAAATATTTCAGTGAAGAAAAAGTGGGAATCCGCCTTTGCTATGCAGGAAATGTTTTCTTAAATAACTCCAGCTATCAGCTGAAATTAAAAGAGACATGCCAGCTGGGAGCGGAACTGGTCAATGATGATTCTGTTCAGGCGGACAGCGAAGTCATTGCTATGGCTGTGGACTGCTTCCTGACAGCAGGACTTCATGATTTCAGGATTTCCATTGGAGAAGTTGAATTCTTCCAGGGACTGACAGACGCCATTGCGGATGATGAGATTAAGGCGCAGTTAAGGGAATTCATTTTGAACAAGAATTATTTCGGATTGATGGAATATGTAGAAAATCTTGATATTTCTGATGAAGTAAAACAGGTATTTTTAAGATTTAATGAGCTGAATGGAGACGTGGAGATTCTTGACCAGGCAGAAAAGATGGTCAGCAATGAAACTTCCAGACAGGCAATCGCCCGCCTGCGCAGGGTATATGAGATTTTGAAGCTTTACGGCAAGGAAAAATATGTTGGATTTGATCTGGGAATGCTGAATAAACATAATTATTATACCGGAATCATTTTTAAGGGATATACATATGGAACCGGAGATGCCGTGTTAAAGGGAGGACGCTATGACAATCTGATCGAACAGTTTGGAAAGAAAGCGCCGTCCGTCGGTTTTGCCATTGTGCTGGATGAGCTTATGACAGCTCTGCAGAGGCAGGAAATTCCAATGGAAGCGGAATCTGTTCATACGATGATCGTATACCGGGAAGAGCTTATGAAGGATGCTGTGGCAAAAGCCAATGAACTTCGCCGGCAGGGCCGGAGTGTGATCCTGGAGCGTCAGAACCCAAACTGTTCCAGGGACGATTATGAACAATTTGCCAAAGAACATTATCTGGGCGAAGTATTATATTTTGTATAGGAAAGGAAAGAGAAGAACATGAGATATATTACATTTGCGCTGGCGAAAGGCCGTCTGGCAAAGAAGACCCTGTCTTTGCTGGAGCAGATCGGCATCACCTGCGATGAGATGAAAGATGAAAAGACACGAAAGCTGATTTTTGTAAATGAGGATCTGAAACTGAAATTTTTCCTGTCCAAAGCCAGTGATGTTCCAACTTATGTGGAATACGGGGCAGCGGATATCGGAGTGGTAGGAAAAGATACCATACTGGAAGAAGGAAGAAACCTGTATGAAGTGCTGGATCTGAAGTTTGGAGCCTGCCGGATGTGTGTATGCGGTCCAAAGGAAGCTAAAAAATATCTTTCCGGAAATGAGATTATCCGGGTTGCGTCCAAATATCCGCATATCGCAAAAGAATATTTTAACAACCAGAAGCTTCAGACGGTGGAAATCGTGAAACTGAATGGGTCAGTCGAACTGGCGCCGATCGTAGGACTGTCTGAGGTGATCGTTGATATTGTTGAAACCGGAACAACGCTGAAAGAAAACGGTCTGGAAGTTCTGGAAGAAATCTGTCCGTTATCAGCCAGAATGGTGGTAAACCAGGTAAGCCAGAAAATGGAACAGGAACGGATCAGCAGGATGATCGTAGCATTGAAAAAAATATTAGATGAGAAAAAATAAGAGGTACATAACATGAGAATTTTAAAAGTGAATGAAGATTCCATCGAAAATATTTTATCTGACCTATTAAAGCGCAGCCCTAATAATTATGATGGATATCAGGAAACAGTAGATGAAATCATTGCCAATGTAAAAGCAGACGGCGACCAGGCGGTGTTTGATTATACAAAACGTTTTGACGGAGCCGAGATTACAAAAGAAAATATCCTGGTGACAGAAGAAGAAATCAAAGAGGCTTATGATCAGGTGGATGACCAGCTGATCGAAGTGATTCGGAAAGCCATTAAAAATATCAGAGAGTTCCATGAGAAGCAGGTACAGAACAGCTGGTTTGAAACAAGAGAAGATGGAGTGATGCTGGGACAGAAAGTTATGCCGATGGAAAGCTGCGGCGTTTATGTTCCGGGCGGGAAAGCGGTGTATCCGTCTTCTGTTCTGATGAACATTGTTCCGGCTCATGTGGCAGGCGTAAAGAATATCATTATGACAACTCCTCCGGGAAAAGATGGAAAGGTAACAGCTAATACGCTGGTTGCGGCAAAAGAAGCAGGAGCCGGAGCTGTTTATAAAGTAGGAGGAGCGCAGGCGATCGCAGCCCTGGCTTTTGGAACGGAATCCATTCCGAAAGTTGATAAAATCGTAGGGCCTGGAAATATTTTTGTCGCTCTTGCGAAAAAATCTGTATATGGAAATGTCAGCATTGACTCCATAGCAGGACCAAGCGAGATCCTGGTTCTTGCGGATGAGACTGCCAATCCCAGATATGTTGCGGCAGATCTGCTGTCTCAGGCAGAGCATGATGAGATGGCAAGCGCAATCCTTGTAACGACCAGCGAGGAACTGGCACAGAAAGTTTCCGAAGAAGTGGACGGGTTCTTAAATCAGCTTTCCAGAAAAGAAATCATGGAAAAATCTCTGGAATCTTTCGGGTACATCCTGATCGCGAAAGATATCAAAGAAGCTGTGGATGTAGCTAATTCCATTGCGTCTGAACATCTGGAAATCATGACAGACAATCCGTTTGATGTTATGACCAGGATCAAGAACGCAGGCGCAATCTTTATCGGCGCTTACAGCTGTGAACCGCTGGGAGATTATTTTGCAGGACCGAATCATGTGCTTCCGACCAACGGAACCGCAAAATTTTTCTCACCGCTGAGTGTGGATGACTTTATCAAGAAATCAAGCGTTGTATATTATTCAAGAGAGGCACTGGAGCCGGTACACAAAGATATTGAATTCTTCGCAAAACAGGAAGAGCTGACGGCTCATGCCAATTCCATGCGAGTACGTTTTGAAGAAGAATAGAAAGGACTGAAAGATGAGCAGAAGTGCGTTTGTAGAAAGAAATACCAGTGAAACAAAGATCAGATTGTCTTTGAACCTGGATGGAAGCGGAAAAGCGGAGATACATACAGGAATCGGCTTTTTTGACCATATGTTAAACAGCTTTGCCAGACATGGCTTTTTTGATCTGAAGGCAGAAGTGGAAGGAGATCTCTGGGTGGATTGTCATCATACCATTGAAGATGTCGGCATTGTCCTGGGAGAAGCAATCAAAGAAGCGGTCGGAGATAAGAAAGGAATCCGCCGATACGGATCTTTCATGCTGCCAATGGATGAGACTCTGATGCTGTGTGCCATTGATCTGTCTGGAAGGCCATATTTTGTCATGGATTGTGATTTTACAATGGACCGGGTGGGTGAGTTTGATACAGAGATGGTAAAAGAGTTCTTTTATGCTGTTTCTTACAGCAGTGCAATGAATCTTCATTTGAAGAAAATTCATGGAGAGAATAATCATCATATGATCGAAGCCGCGTTTAAAGCTTTTGCTAAGGCATTAGATGAAGCCACAGGCATGGATCCAAGAATTACAGACGTACTGTCTACGAAAGGAGCATTATAAATGAGCAAAATTACTTTGATTCCCTGTGTGGATCCAGAGAATCCGGTGGAATCCGCAAGGCAATACAACCACACAGGAGCAGATGCTGTTGCATATTGTGAAAAGAAAGCTTCGCTGGAGAAGATCAAAGAGATAAAAGAAGTGATTGATGTGCCGCTGTATGCAGGCGGCGGAATCAGAGACCTGGAAGATGTGAAAAAAGTCTTATACGCCGGAGCGGACAAGGTGTGTCTTGGGGCTGCTGTCCTGGAAGATAAAGATATTGTAAAAAAAGCATCCGACCGTTTTGGAAAGGATCAGGTAATGGTTTCCATGGATCTGGAAGAGCTGGAAGATCCAGGAGCCTTTGCCAGGGAAATGAAAAGATTAGGAGCGGGAGAGCTGCTTCTTTTGGCGTCAAATGGGTATGATAAGAAAATGGAAGCGGTAGAAGCTGTAAAGAAACAGTCAGAACTTCCTGTGATGATCAGCGTAACATCGTTAGAAGATGCAGAAAGAGAAGCGGCAGCAGTCAAAGCGGATGCTGTGGCAGTCCATGACGCAGGAGCTTTTTCCGTTCTGGAATGGAAAAAGGATATGAAAAAGAACGGACTGGACCCTTATCTGGCTGAAAGTCCGATTCCTTTTGAAGAATTTAAATTAAACAGCGACGGCATGCTGACCGTTGTAACCCAGGACTATAAAACCAATGAAGTTCTCATGGTTGCCTATATGACCAGGGAAGCTTATGAACAGACAGTGGAAACCGGCATTATGACTTATTACAGCAGAAGCCGGCAGGAACTGTGGGTGAAAGGGGATACTTCCGGGCATTATCAGTATGTAAAATCATTGACCATTGACTGCGACAAGGATACTCTTCTTGCAAAAGTACGGCAGGTGGGAAATGCGTGTCATACAGGACATTACTCCTGTTTCTTTACGGATCTTGTGAAAAAAGAGTATAAAGAAGAGAATCCGATGCATGTGTTTGAAGATGTCTATGATGTGATCATGGACCGAAAGGTGCATCCAAAAGAAGGATCCTATACCAATTATCTGTTTGACAAAGGAATTGACAAGATCCTGAAAAAAGTCGGAGAAGAATGTACAGAAATCGTCATTGCCGCCAAAAATCCGGATCCGGAAGAGATGAAGTACGAAATTTCAGATTTCCTTTATCATCTGATGGTCCTTATGGCGGAGAGAGGCATGACATGGGATGAGATTACAAAAGAACTTATGGAAAGAAAGTAATTGAGTTTCTATCGCTGATTTGATATAATCGGTTCTATAAGACAAGGAGGCGTGTACTATGACGGCGTTTATATCAGAATTAGTGTCATATGCAGTCAAATTTATTTTTCTTCTTGCGGTATCGGTAGGCGGCGTGCTTACAGGAAGGAAACTTTCTCTGAGGAAGAAAAATAAAAAATAGCCTGGACGATGCAGAAGAAGACCTTCTTTACAAGACAGGAGATTTCATTTCCTGTCTTGTAAACGCGGAGGTTTTCTTTTGGGTTATAGAAGAATCGATCATACATTAGGAGGATGAAAAATTGAAGGCATACGGAGTCAACGAACTCAGGAGAATGTATCTTGAGTTTTTCGAAAGCAAAGGACATCTGGCATTAAAGAGTTTTTCTCTTGTGCCGAAGAATGACAACAGCCTGCTGTTGATCAATGCAGGAATGGCGCCATTGAAGCCATATTTTACAGGACAGGAAGTTCCGCCTAGGAACAGGGTAACAACATGTCAGAAATGTATTCGTACAGGGGATATTGAAAATGTTGGAAAGACTGCCCGCCATGGAACATTTTTTGAAATGCTTGGAAATTTCTCTTTTGGAGATTATTTTAAACATGAAGCAATTGCATGGTCATGGGAATTTTTAACAAAAGTTGTAGGACTGGACCCGGACCGTCTCTACCCTTCTGTTTATCAGGACGATGACGAGGCTTTTGAGATCTGGGAAAAGGAAATCGGCATTGCTCCGGAACGGATTTTCCGCTTTGGAAAAGAAGATAACTTCTGGGAGCACGGTGCAGGACCTTGCGGGCCATGTTCAGAAATTTATTATGACAGAGGCGAAAAATATGGCTGCGGCAAGCCGGACTGTACTGTAGGCTGTGACTGTGACCGCTATATGGAAGTCTGGAATAACGTATTTACCCAGTTTGAGAATGACGGACATGGAAATTATACAGAATTAGAGAATAAGAATATTGATACGGGAATGGGGCTGGAGCGTCTGGCAGTTGTTGTGCAGGATGTAGACTCTATTTTTGATGTGGATACGATTAAGGCAATCCGGGATAAGATCTGTGAGGTAGCAGGAGTAACTTACGGAGAAAACTATGATACAGATGTCTCTGTCCGCGTGATCACAGACCATATGAGATCTGCGACCTTTATGCTGTCTGATGGAATCATGCCGTCCAATGAAGGAAGAGGATACGTGCTCCGTCGACTGATCCGCCGTGCGGCAAGACACGGAAGACTTCTTGGAATCAATCATTTATTCCTGACAGAGATCAGCAAAGTCGTAATCCACGAGTCTAAGGACGGATATCCGGAACTGGAAGAAAAGCAGGAGTTTATCTTTAATCATCTGGCACAGGAAGAAAAACAGTTCAATAAGACGATCGATCAGGGACTGTCAATTCTGGCTGATATGGAAAAAGAGATGGCAGAAAAAGGAGTGAAAGAACTTCCGGGCAGAGATGCTTTCCGTCTGTATGACACTTATGGATTCCCTCTGGATCTGACCATTGAGATCCTGGATGAAAAGGGATTTACCGTAGATCAGGACGGTTTTGAGAAAGAAATGGAACATCAGAGGGAGACAGCGCGTAAAGCCAGAAAGACGACCAACTATATGGGTGCCGATGCAACGGTTTATGAACAGCTGGATCCGGCCATGACGTCAGAATTTTTAGGCTACGATGCTCTGACTTGTGATGGCGTGATCACAGCCATGACGACAGATACAGAAGTGGTCAGCGAACTTTCTAAAGGAATGCAGGGAACTATCGTTGCAGATCAGACAACATTTTATGCGACCAGCGGAGGTCAGGAAGCGGATAAAGGAGTGATCTTAAGCGATGACGCCTCTTTTGAAGTAGAAGATGTGATCAAATTATCCGGCGGAAAGATCGGCCATGTAGGACATGTAGTTGAAGGCACATTCCATCTGGGTGATAAGGCAGTGTTCCATGTAGATGAGAAGAACCGCAGGCTTGCTCAGAAAAATCACAGCGCAACCCATCTGCTTCAGAAAGCTTTAAGAGAAGTTCTTGGAACTCACGTAGAACAGGCAGGATCTTTAAATAATGCCCAGCATCTGCGTTTTGACTTTACACACTTCTCACCGATGACGGAAGATGAGATCCGCAGAGTAGAAGAGATCGTAAATCGTGAGATCGCGGCAGACCTTCCGGTTAAAACTCAGATTATGTCCATTGAAGACGCAAAGAAGACAGGCGCTATGGCATTGTTTGGTGAAAAATATGGCGACAAGGTCAGAGTTGTATCTATGGGAGATTTCTCTGTGGAATTATGCGGAGGAACACATGTAAAGAATACAGGAACCATTACGGCGTTTAAGATTCTGTCAGAGACCGGTGTCGCGTCCGGCGTCCGCAGAATTGAAGCTGTGACAGATCAGGGTGTTTTCCAGTACTATCATCAGGTAGAAGAAGAGTTAAAAGAAGCCGCGTCCATGCTGAAATCAACTCCGGCAGGAATGAAGAAGAGAATTGAAAGTCTTTTGTCAGAAGTAAAAGCATTAAAGAGCGAAAATGAATCTCTTAAGAGCAAACTTGCAAAAGATGCGCTCGGAGATGTAATGGATGAGGTAACAGAGGTTGAGGGAGTCAAACTTCTTGCCACAGCCGTGGAAGATGTCGATATGAATGGACTTCGTGAACTGGGAGATGATCTGAAAGCGAAACTCGGAGAGGGAGTCATTGTGCTGGCTTCTTCCAAAGGTGGAAAAGTATTCCTTGTTGCTATGGTGACGGATGCTGCCCAGAAAGCAGGAGCCCATGCAGGAAATCTGTTAAAAGAGATTGCCGGATGCGTTGGAGGCGGCGGAGGAGGCCGTCCAAACATGGCTCAGGCTGGAGGAAAAAATCCGGATGGAATCCTGGAAGCGGTAAAAAAAGTAAAAGAAGTTTTGAAAAATCAAATTTCTTAGTTGACGAAACGCAAAAATATGGTATAATAATCTAGTGCAGTAAATTAATACCCAAACAGTCCTCTGCACAAGTATGAGACTGGAGGGGAGGTCAGGAATTAAGAATGTCTAACGTAATCGTTAAAGAAAATGAATCTTTAGATAGCGCTCTTCGCAGATTTAAGAGAAATTGTGCAAAAGCTGGAATTCAGCAGGAAATCCGCAAGAGAGAGCATTACGAAAAGCCAAGTGTAAGACGTAAGAAAAAGTCTGAAGCTGCTCGTAAAAGAAAATCAAAATAATCATGTGGAGCATCCTACACCATTATTGGTATAGGATGCTTTTTTTCTGCATATATTAAACCAAATGCCGCCGGGAGAAATTTCGATATGAAAAGAAAGCCAGGAGAAGCGATAGCAAAAGGCCTTTCACTTCCGCGGGATGTGATCTTTGGAGATTTTATCATCACATTAACGGGAAATCAGGAAGTGCTCGTGGAAAATTACAGAGGCATCTTGTCTTATGATGATGACCATATCTGCGTTCAGGGAAACCGCGTGGTGCTGAAAATCTGCGGGAGAAGGCTGGCCATTGCCTATTATTCCCAGGATGCCATGAAAGTGACGGGAAGAATCGAGCGGCTGGAATATATGTAAAGGAGCAGAAATTGGTAAGGATTTTTCATTTTATCTTTGGACGTTTGTTTTTCCGGATTTCAGGACAGCATGTTGAGCGGTTTTTGAACTTATGTGCAAAACATCAGATGATTCTCTGGGATTTAAAACCGGATGGACAGGGATATTCATTTTACATACGCAGAAGCGCAGATAAGGAGCTTCAGGATCTGGCATCTAAAACAAACGTGAAGCTTCAGCTGGACGGCCAGTATGGTCTGCCTTTCTTCCTTCGGGAACACAGGAAGAGAAAGGCTTTTTTCTTTTCTGCCGGTCTGGCAGTTCTGATCATTTTTGTATTAAGTCAGTTTTTGTGGGAAATTACGGTTTCCGGCAGTGAAGTATATTCAGAAAGTGATATCTTAAAATATGTCACTGCGAATTTTTACCGTCCGGGAACCTGGAAGGGCAGCGTGGACTGCGATCTTTTGGAGGAACATTTAAGGGAAGATTATGATGAAATCGCCTGGGTTTCGTGCTCTCTGACAGGAACCAGACTCCATGTGGAAATCAAAGAAACCCTGGACCGCAAAACGAAACAAAATCCAAAAACACCCTGCGATATTGTGGCCAATAAAACAGGAATTGTTACGGCTTTGTCTGTAAAGAGCGGAACACCGCTGGTTTCTGTAGGAGATCGGGTGAAAAAGGGCAGCACATTGATTTCCGGACTGATCTATTATTACAGTGATGATTTTCAGGTCACAGAAACGGATCAGATCAAAGCAGATGGAGAGATTACCATGAAGACAGAGGAAACTTATAAAGAGACCATTCCGATGGAATACTATGAGAAAAAATTTGGAAAAGAAAAGATCAGGCTGAAGAGCATTTATGCCGGACCGTGGGAATGGAAGCTTCCATTTGGAAAAGAAGAAGGCCGCACAGATGTGATGGAAAAGAGATACCCGCTGAAAATCGGGAAATCATTGTATTTTCCGGTGGGTATTTATATGAGGACGTACCGCCCCTATCATGCTGTGAAAAAAACGTATACAGACGCCCAGGCGAAAAAGAAATTATCAGACCGCCTGCAGCGTTATATTAAAAAGAAAGAAGAGAAGGGAATTCGAATCCTCCATAAAGAAATAAAGTATAAAGAGAGCGGGGAGTCGTATACGGCATCAGGAACAATCACTCAGGAAGAAAAAGCAGGCAAAATCCGAAGCATTAAGGCCCTCACAAAAGAACAGGAAGAAAAAATAGCACCGACAACAGCAGCGCCATAGGAAGGCTTGCTTTACAAAAAGAAAGGCGGATGTTAAAATAGTGGGGAATATACAGCAAAGGAGCAGCGGAATATGAACCCAGTAGAAGTTGAGATGGACTTTCCTGCAGAACATGGAGGAAATGTCTTTGGGCAGTTTGACGCCTATATGAAGAAGATTGAACAGACGCTGCATGTCAGCCTGATATTAAGAGACGGAAGGTTAAAATGCATTGGACAGCAGAAAGCAGTCCAGCAGGCAGTATCTGTGATCGAAGAACTTTTGGAATTATCCAAAAGGGGTAATATAATTACAGAGCAGAATGTAAATTATACATTATCTTTATCAATGGATGACCAGCCGGCGCACCTGATTGAACTGGATGAAGATGTGATCTGTCATACAGTTCAGGGCAAGGCAGTGAAGCCAAAAACACTTGGTCAGAAAAAATACACGGAAAAGATCCGGGATAAGATGATCACTTTCGGAGTCGGACCGGCAGGAACCGGAAAGACATATCTTGCCATGGCCATGGCAATCACAGCCTTTAAGAATGATGAGGTTCAGAGGATCATTCTGACCAGACCGGCCATCGAGGCAGGAGAAAAACTTGGATTTCTTCCGGGAGATCTTCAGAGCAAAGTGGATCCGTATCTGCGTCCACTGTATGATGCTTTGTATGAGATCCTTGGGGCGGATGCTTTTATGAAAAATATGGAAAAAGGGCTGATCGAGGTGGCGCCGCTCGCTTATATGAGAGGACGCACCCTGGATAATGCCTATATCATATTAGATGAGGCTCAGAATACGACACCGGCGCAGATGAAGATGTTTTTGACAAGAATCGGTTTTGGATCCAAGGCGGTTATTACCGGGGATCTGACACAGAAAGACCTTCCATTTGATCATATTTCAGGTCTTGAGGAGGCGCTGAAAGTGCTGGAAAAAGTAAAAGACATCGGCATCTGCAGGCTGACAAACAAGGATGTGGTCCGTCATCCTCTTGTACAGCAGATTGTCGCGGCTTATGATAAATATGAAGCTTCTAAAAATTCGGGAAAAGGAAAGAACGGGCGGAAAAAAACAAAAGACAGGTAGAATATGAGTATTATAATTGAAAATGAGTACAAAGGAACCATTGATATTCCCTATGAAAAGATAGCGGAAGAAGTCATAGCGGCAGCGATTGATTATGAAAACTGCCCATATGAATGTGAGGTGAATCTGCTTCTTACAGATAATGAGGAGATTCACAGGATCAATCTGGAACAAAGACAGATCGACTGGCCGACGGACGTTCTTTCTTTTCCAATGGCGGAGTATGAGAAACCGGCAGATTTTTCTCATCTGGAGGAAGATCCGATGCTTTTTGATCCGGAAAACGGGGAATTTCTGGCAGGAGATATTGTAATTTCCATGGATAAAGTGAAAGAACAGGCAGAGGCGTACGGCCACAGCAGAGCAAGGGAATACGCTTTTCTGATCGCTCACAGCATGCTGCATCTGTTTGGATATGACCACATGGAAGAAGAGGAACGAAAAGTGATGGAAAAAAGGCAGGAAGAGATCCTGACAAAGACAAAATACACAAGAGATGAAAGAGGTTTGATATGAGTAAAAAGAAGAATTCATTTTTGATGCAGGGAATGATTCTTGCCGGAGCATCCATCGTTTGCAGGATTATAGGGCTTTTATATAGAAGCCCTCTTTTTGGGATTATTGGAAAAGCAGGAGTCGGATATTATGGAGTTGCATATAACATTTATAATATCATTCTTCTGATCTCATCTTTCAGTATTCCTCTTGCGGTATCCAAATCTATTTCCGCAAGACTTGCGAAACGCGAATATATTAACGCCCAGAGAATTTTTTACGGTGCGCTGGTATACGCTGCGGTTGTTGGAGGAATTGCGTCTCTGGTCGCATGGTTTGGAGCGCCGTATTTTGTCGGCACCCAGAAAGGGGCGGAGCTTGCGCTGCGGTGTATTTCTCCGACAATCTTTTTCTCTGCGATTCTTGGCGTGCTGAGAGGATATTTTCAGGGACATAATACGATGGTGCCGACTTCTGTTTCGCAGATTATTGAACAGATTTTAAATGCCATTTTCAGTATTTTAATGGCTTATGTCCTGATCCTTCCATTTCTGCCGTCTGACAGTATTACCTATGAGATTGCCCGCCATGGAGCGGCCGGAAGTGCTCTTGGAACAGAAATCGGCGTGATTACCGGACTGATTTTCTGCCTGGCGATCTATAAGCTGTATCAGCCAAAGGCAAAAATCCAGATGCGCCATGACAGAACCAAATATATTGAATCATACCGTAATATTTTAAAGATTCTTTTGATGACGATCACGCCGGTGATTTTAAGTACAGCCATCTATAACTGCTGTCCGACGATTGACATGACACTGTTTAGTTCGATCCTGGTGGATAAAGGAATGAAATCATTTACCGTATCTGAATTGTATGGAGTGTTTTCCGGACAGTATAACGTGCTGATCAATATTCCGCTGGCCATGGCCTCTGCTCTGACCAATGCGGTTATTCCGAATATTTCCGGGGCGTATGCTCTGGGAGATACCAGACGGATGAAGGAGAACATTGAAATGGTTATTAAATTTACAATGATGATTGCCATTCCGTGCGCGGTGGGACTGGGAGTGCTGAACGTGCCGATCAACGGGCTGATTTTCGGAGTGGAAAACGGAACCGGACTTGGGGCAAATCTGCTTCGCGTCGGAGCGGTATCCGTCATTTTTACCTGCATGTCAACGGTATCCAATGGTATTTTACAGGGAATGGACCGGATGAAAGTGCCAATCCGCCACGCGGCAGTATCTGTTGTTGTAAATGTGATCGTTCTGTATCTGTGTCTGACTTATACCAGTGTCAATACTTTTGGACTTGTATTTGCGACAACAGCGTTTTCTATCGTTATGTGCTTCTTAAACGCATGGTCTATCCGCAAATACAGCGGATATAAGCAGGAACTGGTGAAAACATTTGTAAAGCCGATCATTTCCGCCGCATTGATGGGCGTCATTGTCGGTCTGATTCAGTTTGTACTGATGAAACTGCTTCCATTTGGAAGAATTGCGTTTATTGTCTGTCTGGTCATTGCGATTCCGGTGGGGGTATTGGTGTATTTTGCGGCAATCATCGGATTGAAAGTCTTTACAGAAGAAGAACTGAAGAATGTGCCAAAGGGAACATTGATCATAAAACTGGCAAAGAAACTGCATTTATTATAAAAACGGACATGCATTTTGAATGAAAAGAACCGGAAACGGGACTGGGACGATCTCCCATGCCTGTTTCCGGTTTCTTTTCCGGAATATTTGTCTCTGTAAAGAGAGTGGTTTCCTATGCTGTGATGGAAGCTGTGTTGACAAATCCGGAGGGTTTCCAATATAATGGATAAACAATTTTACTGAAATTCGAATAATTTTGAAATTATAGGAAACACTTTAGCCAAAGGAGTGTTGCTATGATGAACAAAGTGAATCGGTTTTTATTAATATATATCGTAGTGATTACGGCGCTTTGCGGATATATGTGCTATACGGCGTTTGAAAAACAGGAGAAGGGCAAGGTCATTCATCAGGTGCAGTCAACGGCGGCTCAAAAAGAGAAAGAGGCCTCAACAACGGCGCAGGTGAAGACAACCTATGGACTGGCGATCAAAGAAGGGAGCCTTGTAGTCGTCAATAATCATACAAAGGAAGTGTTTGAATACACGGATATGAAAAAGGAAGATCTTCCTTCGGACATTCTTCAGATGATCCAGGATCATAAAGTCTTTGAAAGCAGGGAGGAAGTGTATCATTTTCTTGAGTCTTACAGCAGTTAGCCGTATAATAAATAGCAAAAGCGTAATCTGTAAACGCAAAATGATTAAGAACGGGAGAAAAATATGAAGTATGACGCAATTGTCGTAGGCGGAGGTCCGTCAGGAATGATGACGGCAATCACGGCAGCCCAGAGAGGAAAGAAAATCCTGCTGCTGGAGCGGATGGAAAAGCTCGGCAAAAAGATTCTGGCAACAGGGAATGGCAGATGCAATCTGTCCAACAGCTATCTGGATGAAGGCTGTTACAGAGGAGAACAGCCGGGATTTCCATACCGGCTCTTAGAAGAATTCGGACTGCAGGAGCTGATACAGTTTTTTGAATCTCTGGGAATGCTGATGACAGAAACCCAGGGATATTATTATCCGGCATCTTTTCAGGCGTCAACAGTGGCAGAGACTCTGATTGGGAAGATCAAAACCCTGCCGATACAGGTAGAGACCGGATTTGAAGCAGAAACAGCTGATAAAAAGAAGGATACTTTCCGGGTGTATGGAAACGGAGTCCGGTATGAAGGGAAAAATCTGGTACTTGCTGCCGGCGGATGTGCACAGGAGAAACTGGGCAGCAACGGAAGCGGTTATCGTCTTGCCAGAGGATTTCACCACAGAGTGACGGATACATTCCCTGCTTTAGTGGCTTTGGAAGGGAAGGGCAGTTATTATCAGTGGACAGCCGGTGTTAGGAATACCTGCCGTGTCACTGTTTATGCCAATGGAGAAAAGATTGCCGCTGAAAAAGGAGAAGTACAGTTTACAAAATATGGAATTTCCGGAATTCCGGTATTTCAGGTCAGCAGATATGCGATTAACGCTCTGAGAAGAAAAAAGAAGATTACCGTTATGCTGGATCTGATGCCGGATATGCCGACACTGAAAGAAACCGCAGAAGAATTCAGGAAATACTGCGGATATAAGAATACAGAAGAATTCTTCCAGGGATTTTTGAATAAGAAACTGGTTTATGGAATTTTGAAACGGCTGGGGATTCGGCCGGAGATTCCAATCCGGAAACTGCCGGCAAAAGATTTTAGAAATATTCTTCAGATGATCCGAAGATTTGAAATTGAGATTTCCGGCTATAAAGGATACGATATGGCGCAGATTACAGCAGGCGGAGTCTCAACCCGGGAAGTGGTTCCGGAAACTTTGGAGTCGAAAAAACTTCGGGGACTCTATTTTACAGGAGAATTACTGGATGTGGACGGCACCTGCGGAGGATACAATCTCCAGTGGGCGTTTACGTCAGGATATATCGCAGGGAGGCAGATCGGAAAAGATGATACGAATTAATCAGATCAAGCTGCCGGTGGATCATACGAAAAAGCAGCTGGAGAAAAAAATAAAAAAAATAATACATAATACGCCCTGTGTTTCATGGTCCATTCATAAAAAATCCATTGACGCAAGGCATAAAGATGCCATTTCCTATGTATATGCTGTCAATGTAATAATGGATGAAAAACAGGAGACGCTTTTCTTGAAAAGAAACAAAGACAGAAAAATCAGCCGTGTAACAGAAAAAAAATACCGGTTTCCCCAGAACGTGAAATCCGGAAATTATCCTCCGGTGGTCATTGGAATGGGACCGGCTGGTTTATTTGCGGCATTGATGCTTGCCCGCGCCGGTCTCTGCCCTCTTGTTTTGGAACGAGGGCAGGCGGTAGAGCAGAGAACGAAAGATGTGGAAACTTTCTGGGAGACTGGAAAATTAAACACAGAATCCAATGTGCAGTTTGGGGAAGGAGGAGCCGGCACTTTTTCTGATGGGAAACTCAATACCCTCGTGAAAGATAAATTCGGAAGAAACCGGTTTGTCCTGGAGACATTTGTAGAATTTGGCGCGCCGGAAGAAATTCTGTATGAGAGCAAACCTCATATCGGCACAGATCTTTTATGTCAGGTTGTTGCAGGGATGAGGAAAGAAATCCTGCGGCTGGGAGGCCGTGTGCGGTTTGGGGCAAAAGTGACGGATCTGCTCTCTGAGGCTGGAAGGCTTACAGGGCTGGTTGTAAATGATGAGGAAACAATTCCTTGTGACAGAGCCATTCTTGCCCTGGGACACAGCGCCCGTGATACTTTTGAAATGCTGTCCTGTCATAAGATTCCAATGGAAGCCAAGGCATTTGCCATGGGAGTCCGTGTGGAGCATCCAAGAGAAATGATCGATCGTTCTCAGTATGGAGAACTGCCGGAGAATATTCATCTGCCGACGGCTTCTTACAAGCTGACATATCATGCCCAAAATGGACGGAGTGTATATTCTTTCTGCATGTGTCCGGGAGGATATGTGGTAAACGCTTCTTCGGAAGAAGGGCGTCTTACGGTCAATGGAATGAGCAATCATGACCGTATGGGACGAAACTCCAACAGCGCGATCATTGTAAGCGTTACGCCGGATGATTTTGACGGGGAAGGTCCCCTTGCCGGTGTGGAGTTCCAGCGCAGATGGGAAGAAAAAGCGTTTCAGGAAGGAAATGGAAGGATACCGGTTCAGCTGCTTTCAGATTTTCAAAACGGTGTTCCGTCCAAAGAATATGGAGAAATTTATCCCAATACAAAGGGAGAGACTGTCTTTGGAAATCTGAGAAACTGTCTGCCAGAGGAAATCTGTGATTCCATCTGTGAAGGAATGAATGCTTTCGAACATAAGATCAAAGGATTTTCCCGTCCGGATACGATTTTATGCGGAATTGAAGCCAGAACGTCTTCGCCGGTACGTATCTGCCGGAATGAATCTATGGAAAGCAGTCTGAAGGGATTGTACCCCTGCGGGGAAGGAGCCGGATATGCCGGCGGCATTACTTCGGCTGCCATGGATGGAATTAAGGTTGCGGAAGCGCTGGCAACAGTGTAAAATATTAGAGTCGGACAACAGACAGAACATAAGGAGAAGAGAATGAATCATCGTGGAAAACTAAAAGAGAAAAAGAGGATTGTCGTGAAAGTCGGGACCTCTTCACTGATACATAAGAGTACAGGAAATATCAATCTGTTTCGTCTGGAAAAGCTGATTCGTGTCCTGACGGATCTTCATAACAGTGGAAAAGATGTGGTTTTGGTATCTTCCGGAGCCATTGGTGTCGGATTTAAGGCACTGGGGCTGTCCAGGAGACCGGATTCCCTGCCGCTGAAACAGGCCTGCTCCGCAGTAGGGCAGGGGCAGCTGATGATGATTTATCAGAAACTGTTTGCGGAATATAATCAGGGATCTGCCCAGATTCTGATCACCAAGGAGACGATGCTCAATGACGAACGCAGATTTAACGCGAAAAATACGTTTGAACAGCTGCTGAAACTGGGTGTGATTCCCATCGTAAATGAAAATGATACGGTTTCAACGGAGGAAATTGAATTTGGAGACAACGATACTCTTTCAGCCGTGGTTACTTCTGTCGTTGGAGGAGATCTTCTGATTCTGCTGACGGATATTGACGGATTGTATACAGATGATCCGCATAAGAACCAGGCAGCGAAACTGATCACGGAAGTCCCGGTCATTGACGAGCGAATTGAAAACATGGCAAAAGGAGCCGTCACAAAGGTTGGTACAGGCGGAATGGCAACGAAGATTGCGGCAGCGAATATCGTAACAGACGCAGGTGCGGATATGGTAATCGTGAACAGCGATGACCTGAACAATCTGAATCGCGTCATTGCAGGAGAAGAAATCGGAACTTTGTTCCTTGCTCATAAGAGAAAAGATTTCAATTTAAAAAAATATCTGGTGGAAAGACCATATTTCAGGAAAGGTTAGGAAATGGACGCAAGAAAGATTCAAAGAATTAATGAACTTTATCATTTGGAAAAATCTGTGGGCCTGACTGCCCAGCAGAAGAAGGAGCAGAAGAAACTTCGCGCTGAATATATTCAGGCGGTACGGGCCAACTTAAGAGGTCAGCTGAATAATATCAGCATTCAGAACGAAGATGGTTCAATTACTCCTCTCAGGCCAAAAGGTAAAAACTAAAGGAGGTACATATGTTAGAACAGTTAGGAAAACAGGCGAAGGAAGCATCCGTTATTTTAGGAAACGCAGGCATTCTTGAAAAAAACGCAGCACTAAAGAAAACAGCCAAATGTCTGGTGGAAAGTCAGAACTATATTTTATCTGAAAACGCAAAAGATGTAGAAGCTGCAAGGAGCAACGGCATGAAAGAGTCACTGATTGACCGGCTGACTCTGACGATCGACAGGATTGAAGCAATGGCAGAGGGTCTTTGTCAGGTTGCAGATCTGGATGACCCGATCGGATCCATCGAGCATATGAAACCAACGCCGAACGGACTTTTGATCGGAAAGAAAGTAGTTCCGCTGGGAGTCGTAGGAATTATTTATGAATCCAGACCAAATGTAACAGCTGATGCCTTCGCTCTCTGCTTTAAGACAGGAAATGCATGTCTTTTAAGAGGCGGAAGTGATGCCATTCACTCTAATCTGGCAATTACCCAGGTGATTCAGGAAGCCCTGGAGTCCTGCGGAATGCCAAAGTACAGCATTCAGCTTCTGGAAGATACCAGCCGGGAGACTGCCACAAAAATGATGCAGATGAACGAATATCTGGATGTTCTGATCCCAAGAGGGGGAGCAGGGCTGATTCAGAGCGTAATAAAGAACAGTACGGTTCCTGTCATTGAAACTGGAACAGGAAACTGTCATGTATATGTAGATAAAGATGCAGATAAAGATATGGCGGTTAAGATTATTGTGAACGCTAAGACACAGCGTCTTGGAACCTGCAATACATGCGAATCCCTTGTACTTCACAAAGACATTGTGGAAAGTCACGGACCGGCGATCATTGATGCGCTGCTGGAAAAAGGTGTGGAAATCCGCGGAGATGAGGCAGTCTGCGCATTGAATCCTAAAGTTGTTCCTGCAGCAGAAGAAGACTGGGGAACGGAATATCTGGATGCTATCATCTCTGTTAAGACAGTGGACAGTTTTGAAGATGCGGTAAAACATATCAATCATTACAACACCGGACATTCTGAGGCAATCGTTACGGATTCTTATCAGGCAGCCCAGGAATTTCTGGATAAGATTGACGCTGCAGCAGTATATGTCAACGCGTCTACGAGATTTACAGATGGATTTGAGTTTGGGTTTGGAGCGGAAATCGGAATCAGCACCCAGAAGATTCATGCCAGAGGACCGATGGGGCTGGATGCTCTGACAACGACGAAATTTATCATCTATGGAAATGGACAAATCCGCAAATAAGTAAAGAACAGGTAAAGAATTGTTAAAGGAAATTAAAAAATTGTTGAAATATCTGTGAATTTGTGTTATTGTAAGAACTGGTTTCGAAGGAGTTTTCATTCAAAAAGTGATGGAAACTCCTTTTATCGTTTTAATGGAAGAAATTTCCAATAACAGGAACGAGGGAACTTCTTAGAATGAAAAAAATCATAAAAGAAAGGAAGGCTTAAAATGGCATTGTTTACATTTAGCGGCGGAGTACATCCGGACGATGGGAAAGAGTATGCAAAACATGCGCCGATCACCGAATATCTGCCAAAAGGAGATGTTGTCTTACCGGTAGGACAGCATATCGGAGCACCTGCCAAACCAATTGTAAGCAAAGGTGATCATGTGCTTGCAGGGCAGAAGGTTGCGGAAGCCGGCGGATTTGTGTCTGCAAACATTTTCAGTTCTGTGTCCGGAACAGTAAAGGCAGTCGAACCGAGAATAACACCTGCCGGCACAAAAGTGAACGCAATCGTAATTGAAAATGACGGGGAATTCAAAGAGGTAGAATATCATGCGAAACCTTATGATTCCATGTCAAAAGAAGAAGTATTGGGAGCAATTAAGGAGGCAGGGATCGTTGGTCTTGGAGGAGCAGGTTTCCCGACTCATGTAAAACTTGCGCCAAAAGATCCTGACGCGATCGAGTATATTATCGTTAACGGCGCGGAATGTGAGCCTTATATCACAGGCGATTATCGTATGATGATGGAAATGCCGGAGAAGGTGATCGAAGGTTTGAACATTGTACTGGATCTGTTTCCAAAAGCAAAAGGAATTATAGGAATTGAGGATAATAAAAAAGATGCCATCGCTAAGATGGAAGCGCTGGTAAAAGGGGACGCACGCATCAGCGTAGCATCACTGAAAACAAAGTATCCTCAGGGAGCAGAACGTTCCTTAATTTATGCAACGACAGGAAGAAGCATCAATTCCAGTATGCTTCCGGCCGACGCAGGATGTATCGTGGACAATGTAGCAACGATTGCGGCAATTAAAGACGCGGTAAAAGATGGGAAACCATTATTCTCCCGTGTTGTAACAGTTACAGGAGATGCGGTTGCAAATCCTGGAAATTTCCTGGTACGTACCGGAACGAATGTAAATGAGCTGATCGAAGCAGCCGGCGGTTTTAAAAAGCAGCCGGAAAAAGTCATTTCCGGCGGTCCTATGATGGGAATGGCAATGTTTACAACAGATGTTCCGGCAGTGAAGACATTTTCCTGCCTTCTGGCCATGACAAAAGATGAAGTTTCAGCAAATCAGCCAAGCAACTGTATCCGCTGCGGAAGATGTGTCAGTGTCTGTCCTCAGAAACTGATGCCGATGAAGCTGTCTGTGCTTGCGGATCACAATGAGATTGATGAATTTGAAAAACTGCATGGAGCAGAGTGTGTTGAGTGCGGATCTTGTTCCTACATCTGCCCGGCGAAACGGAATCTTGCCCAGTCTATGAAAACAGGACGAAAACAGGTTTTAGCAAACCGTAGAAAGAAATAAAGGAGAGAGATACATATGAGCGAACCATTATATCATGTGTCAGCCAATCCTCATGTAAGAGATAATGGCTCAACACAGAAGATTATGCTGGATGTTATAATCGCATTATTACCCGCTACGATTTTTGGTATCTATATCTTTGGCGCGCCTGCGGCAAAAACAATTGTCATTACGATTGTGACCTGTGTTGCGGCAGAATATATTTACCAGAAACTTATGAAACAGCCAGTCACGATCAGTGACATGAGCGCGGCCCTGACCGGTCTGCTGCTTGCGCTGAACCTTCCGCCGGAAGTACCTTTCTGGCTGCCGATCATCGGAGGCGTTTTCGCGATCATCGTAGTAAAACAGCTTTTTGGAGGATTAGGACAGAACTTCATGAACCCTGCTCTGGGTGCACGTTGTTTCCTTCTGATCTCTTTTGCGGCAAGAATGTCTGCATTTACTTATGACGGGGTAACAACAGCGACTCCGCTTGCATCATTAAAAGCAGGAGAGTCTGTTGATGTGCTTAGAATGTTTGAAGGATTTATTCCGGGAACCATTGGTGAGACTTCAGCCATTCTGCTGATCATCGGAGGAATTTATCTGGTAGCAAGGAAGGTAATTTCGCCAATTATTCCGTGTGTTTATATTGCAACGGTTGCGGTATTTGTAACATTGTTTGGAGGCCATGGCGTAGATATTCAGTATATTGCGGCACACTTATTTGGAGGCGGACTGATGTTAGGAGCTATTTTTATGGCAACAGACTATGTAACATCACCGATCACTAACAAAGGAAAAGTTATTTATGGAATCGTTCTTGGAATTTTAACAGGATTGTTCCGTCTGTTTGGACCAATGGCTGAGGGAGTTTCTTATTCCATCATCATTGCGAACATCCTGGTTCCACTGATCGAGAAGGTAACAATGCCGACTCCGTTTGGAATTGTGAAAGGAGGAAAGAGCAATGAATAAGAGCATTATTTCCGATTGTATTAAATTATGCGTGATCACTGTAATTGCCGGTTTCCTTCTGGGCCTTGTATATAATGTAACAAAGGCTCCAATTGCCGCTCAGGAAGAGAAGACAAAACAAGACGCTTATAAAGCGGTTTTTACAGATGCTTCTGAATTCAAAGAGACAGATTTTGACCAGGATGCAGTCCAAAAAGTGCTGGATGAAAAAGGACTGGGACAAAATACTATTACAGAGATTGCAAAAGCAGTGGATAAAAATGGAGAAACTCTTGGGTATGTATTTTCTGTGACAAATCCGGAAGGATATGGCGGAGACATTTCTCTGTCTGTAGGTGTCAGAAATGATGGAACTGTAAATGGTTATGAAACACTTACCATCAATGAGACGGCCGGACTTGGTATGAAAGCAACAGAAGATGAGTTTAAGAGTCAGTTTAACAATAAAAAAGCAGAACAGTTTGAAGTTGTGAAAGATGGATCCGGAGCGGATGATGACGCTAAAATTGATGCCATCAGCGGTGCAACGATTACAAGCCGTGCGGTAACAAGTGCTGTAAACAGCTGTGTTGCTTATGTAAATAGCCTGAAGGGAGGGGAATAGAATGAATCCAAATCCAATGGAACGTTTGATCAATGGTATTATTAAAGAAAATCCGACCTTCGTCCTGACACTTGGTATGTGTCCGACGCTGGCTGTTACCACATCAGCAATCAATGGTGTTGGTATGGGATTGTCAACGACAGTCGTTCTTATGTTTTCCAATATGGTGATTTCCATGCTAAGAAATATTATACCGGACAGAGCCAGAATCCCTGGCTACATTGTAGTCATCGCCTCTCTGGTAACGGTTGTACAGTTCCTGCTGGAAGGATATGTGCCATCTGTTTATTCTGCGCTGGGACTTTATATTCCGCTGATCGTAGTAAACTGTATCATCCTTGGCCGTGCGGAAGCATTTGCGGCAAAGAATACACCGGTTAATTCTTTCTTTGACGGTCTTGGAATGGGACTTGGATTTACGATCGCCCTGACTTTGATCGGAGCTTTCCGTGAAATCCTTGGCGCTGGACAGCTGTTTGGAATGCAGATCATGCCGGCTTCCTATGAGCCAATCACGATCTTTATTCTTGCGCCGGGAGCTTTCTTCGTTCTGGCATGCCTGATCGCTGCCCAGAATAAGATCCGGACAAAGAAGATCGAAAAAGGTCTTCCGGTACATCCATCTGCAGGATGCGGAGACTGTGCAACTTGTGGAAACCATGCCTGCGGTACAAGATTTTTTAATCTTGATGCGGACAGTAAGAAAGAAAATTAAGGAGGAAGACGATGAAAGAATTATTATTAATCGCAATCGGCTCTGCCCTGGTAAATAACGTCGTATTAAGCCAGTTCCTCGGATTATGTCCTTTCCTTGGAGTTTCCAAGAAGATTGAAACTGCAGGAGGTATGGGAGTTGCCGTAATCTTCGTTATTACGATTGCTTCAGCCGTAACCAATCTGATCTATACGTTTATTCTGGTGCCGACAGGTCTGGAATATCTGGATACGATCGTATTTATCCTTGTAATCGCAGCGCTGGTTCAGTTTGTAGAGCTGGTACTTAAGAAATCCATGCCTGCATTATATGAAGCGCTGGGAGTATATCTTCCATTGATCACGACGAACTGTGCTGTACTGGGTGTTGCCCTTACCAATGTTCAGAACGGGTATGGATTTGCAGCCAGCGTTGTCAACGGAATCGGAATTTCCGTCGGATTTACGATCGCAATCGTAATCCTTGCCGGAATCCGTGAAAGAAATGAGCATAACAATATACCGGAATCCTTCAAAGGAATGCCGATTACTCTTGTAACTGCAGGACTGATGGCAATCGCTTTCTTTGGATTCTCAGGAATCATATAGGAGGTAGATGGAATGAATATTACAGCGATTATCCTTGCGGCTGTTGTCGTTGGAGGAACCGGACTGATTATTGCGATTCTTCTGGGAATTGCTTCCGAAAAATTTAAAGTTCCTGTAAATGAAAAAGAAGTTGCCGTCAGAGCAGAACTTCCGGGAAATAACTGTGGAGGATGCGGATACGCAGGATGTGACGGACTTGCGGCAGCAATCGCGGCAGGAGATGCTCCAGTGAATGCCTGCCCGGTAGGAGGAGCGCCTGTGGCAGATAAAATCAGCGCCATTATGGGTGTAGAAGCTGGAGAATTTGTAAAAATGACTGCATTTGTCAAATGCGCGGGAACCTGTGAAAAAGCCGGAGATAAATTTAAATACAGCGGAATCGAAAGTTGTGTTGACGCGGCCAATGTGCCTGGAGGAGGACCAAAGGGATGTGAATATGGCTGTATCGGATACGGAAGCTGTGCCAATGTATGTCCGGAAGACGCCATTTCTATTATTAATGGAGTGGCTTATGTGGATCAGGAATCCTGTGTTGCCTGCGGTAAATGTGCCGATATCTGTCCAAAAGGTCTGATCGAGTTAGTCCCTTATGACAAGAAATGCCGTGTGCAGTGCAGTTCCAAAGATTTCGGAAAAGCAGTGATGTCTGTATGTTCTGCCGGATGTATCGGATGCCGTGCATGTGAGAAGGCCTGTAAACTTGGTGCGATTACGGTGGAAAACAACATTGCGCATATTGATTATGATAAATGTGTCGGCTGCGGTCTCTGTGCGGCAAAATGTCCGAAAGGAATCATTACCGGAAAGAGAGAACAGCCAAAGAAAAAAGAGGCATAACTACAGGAAATGCCCCATGATAAAGCATCAGAGGAAAGAGGAATCAAAAAAGATTTCTCTTTTTCTCATTTTATCGCCGGACAATGAATAGAATGATAGAAAAAGGCAGGAGAATATGAAGTTTCTGGAACTGAGGCAGAAAGATGTCGTCAACTGCAATACAGGAGAGAAACTGGGGTTTGTCATTGATCTGGAGTTTGATCCCAGGAACGGATGCATTAATTTTCTGATCGTGCCAAGGATGGGAAAAGGATTCAGATGCATTGGGAAAAACCAGATTTATAAGATTCCTTATAAATGTGTTATAAAAATCGGAAGAGACGCTGTGCTGGTCGATATTGATGAAAAACAATGTTTGAAGTAACCATAGAAAAATGTTATACTGCAAGCAGAGAAAATGGAGGTACAAAATGATGAAATGTCCGTACTGTGGATGTGAAGGTTCCAGAGTGATTGATTCCAGACCGTCAGAGGATTTAAATGCGATTCGCAGAAGACGTCAGTGTGACGCCTGCGGAAAGCGGTTTACGACATATGAAAAGATTGAAGCAGAGCCGTTAACTGTAATCAAGAAAGACAAGACGAGACAAACCTATGACAGGAATAAGATTCGCCATGGAATTGTCCAGTCCTGTCACAAACTGCCGGTTTCCATGGATCAGATCGATCAGGCCGTGGATGAGATTGAAGCAAAGATTTATAATCTCGGACTGCGGGAAGTAGAGACTTCCCAGATCGGAGAGATTGTCATGGATAAAATCAAAGATCTCGATGAAGTTGCTTATGTGCGGTTTGCGGCAATTTACAGGGAATTTAAGGATGTCAATACTTTTATGAATGAGCTGAAGAAATTATTAAAATAATTGTAATAATTTTCTAAATATGATATGATGACAGTATCATTTTGGAGTCTTCCTGAGAAGAAGGAGTCAGCTATGATGTATCAGGAAGTTATAAGCGGCATCGTCAGAGGCGTTGCCGGACAATTGATCCACGTCGAAGTGGAGATCAGAAATGGTCTGCCATATTTTACCATGGTAGGCTGCTTATCAAAAGAGGCAGCAGAGGCAAAGGAGCGGGTTGCGTCTGCGCTGCGGTCCATCGGGCACCCGCTGCCATCTATGAAACTTACGGTGAATTTATCCCCGGCCAATATAAAAAAGAAGGGCACAGCTTTCGACTTTCCAATTGCTGTGGCTTTTTTGGCGTGTCTTGGTTTGATTCCGGGATCAGAACTGGATAAGATCTGTATTCTGGGAGAACTGGCGCTGAATGGAAAAATTCACGGGGCAGGGTGCTGTCTGCCTATCATTCTGGAAGCAAGAAAAAGAGGCATCCATCGTTTTTTTCTTGCAGCTGAGGATCAGAATTCTCTGGAGGATATGGATGGAATACAGATTATTCCCATGGAACATTTATCTGATGTGCTGGACTATTTTCATGGAACTATGAAAAACAGGACTGGGCTGCGGAAAGAATGGGTTCCGGAGGAGGAAAGTGAAGATTTTTCCGATATCAGAGGGCAGCAGCATTTAAAACGTGCAGTGGAAGCTGCGGTAACAGGCCGGCATCATCTGCTGCTGGTGGGATCGCCGGGGTCTGGGAAGACTATGGCGGTAAAGAGAATTCCAACGATCCTTCCTCCTCTTACGGATTCCCAGCGTCTGGAAGTGCAGAGTATTTACGATGCGGCAGGCATCAGCCGCAATATTGCCGACTGGCGCTGCCCTGTAAGGATGCCGCATTCTTCAATTCCCAAAGGCGCATTGATTGGAGGAGGGCAGGAGCCGAAAGCAGGAGAAATTACTTTAGCCCATCATGGGATTCTTGTAATGGATGAGTTAATGGAATTTCGGCAGGAATGTCTGGAGGCACTGCGGCAGCCTTTGGAAGAAAAAAGGATCCAGGTAAATCGTCTTGGATGGAATTATGTATTTCCGGCAGATTTTCAAATGATCGGCACAATGAATCCGTGTCCTTGCGGATTCGCTCTGGAAGATGGAAGATGCCGATGCAGCCAGCTGAAAAAGCGGCAGTACTTAAGAAAATTATCAGGACCGCTTCTGGATCGCTTTGATATGGTTCTTACAGTAAAAGAAGAAAAAGAACCGGCACGGCCGCCGGAGACGTCAAAGGTAATCCGGTCACGCGTCATAAATAACATTCAGCTGGAAAAAGAAAGGCTTGCAGGCACGGGCTGTTCGTTTTTCAGCGAATTAAAAGCAGAGGACGTGATGAGACTGTGCAGACCCTCTGCAGAAGTGAGGGAACTCTTGGAAACCGCGGCAGATATGAAAAAAATTTCCAGAAGAGGGATTCACAAGATCCTGAAGCTTTCTATGACATTGTCACTGATGGATGGGGAAGATAACATTTGTCCGGTTCATGTGCTGGAAGCCATGACATTTCGAAATACCGGATTTGTGGAGGAGGTGGCCGGGGATGGAAGATAAGCTTTACTGGTACTGGTTTTGTTCCATGCTTGGCATCAACAGCCGGAAGCAGCATCAGCTGATGGAAATTTTTGTTCACCCTAAGGAATTGTTCCGCACATCACCTAATATAATAGAAGAAAAACTGTCAAAAAAGGCGTTTCAGAGGTTTTGTAAGAGCAGATCCGAGGATCAGATCAAGCGGCAGTATGAAGCTCTAAGAGAAGAGCAGATCCGGTTTTTATTGTCCGTGGAAGCAGGATATCCCAAAAGGCTTAAGAAAATTTATGATTATCCATATGGAATTTTCCAAAAAGGACAAGCCTGGCTGGAGAGAGAACTTGTGATCGCAGTGGTGGGATCCCGTCATCCATCTTCGTATGGGCTGGAGCTTACCCGTTTGTTTGCCGGGAAAATGGCAAAACTTGGAATCGGCATTGTCAGCGGACTGGCAAAAGGAATTGATGGAGCGGCTCACCGGGGAGCCGGATGTGAAAGAGGTGTCACGGCAGGAGTACTGGGGTGCGGCATTGACCGGATTTATCCATGGGACAATCATCAGCTGTTTTATGAGATGTATGAGAATCAGACTGTTTTTTCGGAGTATCCGCCGGGAGTCAAACCAGATGCGTGGCGTTTTCCGGAACGCAACCGCATCATCAGTGGATTAAGCGACGGCATCCTTGTAATGGAGGCAGAAAAACGAAGCGGTTCGCTGATTACGGCAGATTGCGGGCTGGAGCAGAACAAAGAGATTTTTGCGGTTCCCGGGCCAGTCACATCGGGAAATCATGCCGGGTGCCACGGGCTGATCAAGCAGGGAGCAAAGCTGGTTGAAACGGTGGAAGATATTCTTTCTGAATTTCCTGATTTCACAAAATCTTCGGAAAATATTCAGCATTTTCAGAAAAAATCTCTTGCGAAGCCAGAAAAAAAGGTGTATGATGTGGTAGATTTGTATCCGAGACACCTGAATGAAATTATGAATGAGGCTGGCTTATCTTTTGGTGAGACAGTGTCAGCACTCTTTCTTCTGGAGTCAAAGGGATATATAAAACAGATACACCATAATATCTATATAAAAAATATTTACAAGGGGTAATTGTATATGCCAAAAAATTTAGTCATTGTTGAATCACCGGCGAAAGCAAAAACAATTAAAAAATTCCTTGGTAAAAATTATGAAGTAATGGCATCCAACGGACACGTGCGCGATCTGCCGAAAAGTACGCTGGGTGTGGATATTGAAAATGACTTTGAACCAAAGTATATTACAATCCGAGGAAAAGGAGAGGTGTTAGCTGCTCTTAGAAAGGCAGTGAAGAAGGCAGATAAAGTTTATCTGGCAACTGACCCGGACCGGGAAGGAGAAGCAATTTCATGGCATCTCTATCACGCGTTAAAACTTGAAAACAAAAAATGCAGCCGGATTACCTTCAATGAGATTACGAAATCCGCAGTAAAAGATTCGATCAAACACGCAAGGGAGATCGATATGGATCTCGTAGACGCCCAGCAGGCAAGAAGGGTTTTAGACAGGATCGTAGGTTATCAGATCAGTCCGATCCTCTGGGCTAAAATCAAAAGGGGATTAAGCGCAGGACGCGTTCAGTCAGTAGCTCTTCGTCTGATCTGTGACAGAGAAGAAGAAATCAACCTGTTCATACCACAGGAATACTGGACTCTGACAGCGCTTCTGGATGTTAAAGGAAGCAGGAAGCCTCTGGAAGCCAAGTTTGTAGGAAACCAGGATGGAAAAGTGGAAATTCACAGCAGGGAAGAAATGGATGAACTTCTGGAACATCTGAAAGGAAAGGAATTCCAGGTTGATGGAGTGAAGGTCAGCGAACGGCTGAAAAAAAATCCGCTTCCATTTACTACAAGTACTTTACAGCAGGACGCTTCCAGCAAGCTGAATTTCGCAACGCAGAAAACCATGAGGATTGCGCAGCAGCTCTATGAAGGAGTTGACATCAAAGGAAAAGGAACGGTTGGTCTGATTACTTATCTTCGTACAGATTCTACACGTATTTCCGAAGAAGCAGACGCCAGCGCAAAAGAATATATCAGGGAGCATTATGGCGAGCAGTACGTGGGAAAAGCCAGCCAGGCCAAGAAGAACGATGATAAGAAAGTCCAGGACGCTCATGAGGCAATCCGGCCAACTGACATGAGTCTGTCTCCGGCTTCCATCAAGGAACAGCTGTCAAGAGATCAGTTCAGACTCTATCAGCTGATCTGGAATCGATTTACAGCCAGCAGAATGGCGCCGGCAAGATATGAAAATACATCCGTAAAAATCAGCGCCGGAGAATATCGATTTACAGCGTCTGCGTCAAAAATTGCATTTGACGGGTTTTTATCTGTCTATAACATTAATAATGAAAAATCAGAAGGCAATGGCATGATCAAGTCGATTGATGAAGAGACAGAGCTTAAGCTGAATGATTTTGAGAGCAAACAGCATTTTACCCAGCCTCCGGCTCATTATACAGAGGCATCTTTGGTTCGGACCCTGGAAGAACTGGGAATCGGAAGGCCAAGCACCTATGCTCCGACGATTTCAACGATCGTTGCAAGGCGTTATGTTGTAAAGGAGAAAAAGAATCTTTATGTAACAGAGCTTGGAGAAGCGGTAAACAATATGATGAAAAAAGCTTTTCCATCTATTGTGGATGTGAATTTTACAGCCATGATGGAAGGACTTCTGGATATGGTGGAAGAAGGAAAAGTCCGCTGGAAATCTGTTATAGAGAATTTCTATCCGGATTTTGAAATTGCGGTGAAAAACGCAGAGAAGGAACTGGAAAAAGTTAAAATTGAAGATGAGGTAACAGATGTGATCTGTGATCAGTGCGGACGTCATATGGTTGTAAAATATGGACCATACGGAAAATTCCTGGCATGCCCGGGATTCCCTGAATGCAGAAATACAAAGCCTCACTTTGAGAAGGTCGGAGTTCCATGTCCGCTGTGCGGCGGAGAAGTGGTTCTTAAGAAAACAAAGAAGGGCCGCAAATATTATGGGTGTGAAAACAATCCGGAATGTGAATTTATTTCATGGCAGAAACCTTCAACCGTGAAATGTGAAAAATGCGGAAGCTATATGATTGAAAAAGGCAAGAAGCTGGTATGTTCTAACAAAGAATGCGGACATGTATGCAAGATGCCGGAGGAAACAGAACAGAAGAAGGCTTCTGCTAATTAAGGAGAGAGGACATAGATGAGTAGTATACAGTTATTAGATAAAACAAGAAAGATCAATAAACTGCTTCATAATAATAATTCGCAGAAAGTCGTATTTAACGATATCTGTAAAGTCTTAACGGAAGTTATGGATTCTAATGTTCTGGTAGTCAGCAAGAAGGGGAAGATTCTGGGAAAGAATGAAGCCGAAGATATTGAAGTGCTCCATCAGCTGATTTCCGGCAATGTAAAAGATTATGTGGATCATTCTTTGAATGAAAGACTGCTGACCATTCTTTCTACCAATGAAAATGTCAGTCTTTCTACTTTAGGATTTGACACGGACATTGATGATTATTATGCGATCATTGCCCCGATCGATATCGCAGGAGAACGATTCGGCACATTGTTTATGTATCGTCAGAACCAGGAATATTCTATTGACGATATTATTTTAGCTGAATATGGAACAACTGTGGTAGGACTTGAGATGCTCCGTTCTGTCAGTGAAGAAATGGAGATGGAACGCAGGAAAAAGCATATTGTCAGCTCTGCCATCAGTACTTTATCTTTTACAGAGCACAAAGCCGTATATCATATACTGGATGAACTGGAAGGAAATGAAGGAGTACTGGTTGCCAGCAAGATTGCCGACCGGTTTGGCATCACTCGTTCCGTTGTTGTCAACGCGCTTCGCAAGCTGGAAAGCGCAGGTGTGATTGAAACGAGGTCTTCCGGAATGAAAGGAACTTATATTAAGGTGACCAATGATTTCATTTTTGATGAGATCACAAAACAGCCGTAAAAGAAATACCTTGCAATTCAAAGCAAGGTCTGATATACTGTCATAGGTAAAAATAAACACGCCATTGGAATTCCGGTAAGTGCCGCAAGGTTTGCCGGGACGTTGAAAATGGCGGAAGCACAAACTAAAGGAGATTTTATAATGAGCGTAATTTCAATGAAACAGTTACTTGAAGCAGGTGTTCACTTTGGACATCAGACAAGAAGATGGAACCCTAAAATGGCTCCGTACATCTACACAGAGCGTAATGGTATCCACATCATCGACCTTCAGAAATCTGTAGGTATGGTTGACGATGCTTATAACGCAGTGAAAGAATGTGTAGCAGAAGGCGGAAAGATCCTTTTCGTTGGTACAAAGAAGCAGGCACAGGATTCTATCCAGGCAGAAGCAGAACGCTGCGGAATGTTCTACGTAAACCAGAGATGGTTAGGTGGAATGCTGACAAACTTCAAGACCATTGAATCAAGAATCGCAAGATTAAAGAAGATCAAAGAGATGGAAGAAGACGGAACATTCGACGTACTTCCAAAGAAAGAAGTTTTAGAACTTAACAAAGAAAAGAACAAATTACAGAAGAACTTAGGCGGAATCGAAGAGATGGGCGGACTTCCGGACATGATCTTCGTTGTAGACCCTAAGAAAGAAAGCATCTGTGTTCAGGAAGCACATAGTTTAGGAATTCCTCTTGTTGGTATCGCAGATACAAACAGCGATCCTGAAGAATTAGATTACATCATTCCTGGTAATGACGATGCGATCCGTGCGGTAAAACTGATCACTTCCGCAATGGCTGACGCCGTTATCGAAGCAAATCAGGGAATCGATGCTGATGCAGAAGATGAAGCTGCAGAAGATGAAGAATAATTAAAATCTATTTTTAGGAGGAAGAAAGATCATGGCTATTACAGCAGCAATGGTAAAAGAGTTACGTGAAATGACCGGTGCAGGTATGATGGACTGTAAGAAAGCTCTTACAAATACCGACGGAGACATGGACGCAGCAGTAGAATATTTAAGAGAGAACGGTCTTGCAAAGGCAGCAAAGAAAGCTGGACGTATTGCCGCAGAAGGACTTGTAGCAGTAGCGCTTTCCGATGACGCAAAAGAAGCAGCTATCGTAGAAGTTAACTCTGAGACAGACTTCGTAGCAAAGAACGATACATTCCAGGCATATGTTGCAGAAGTTGCAGATCAGGCACTGACAACACAGGCAGCTGATATTGAAGCTTTCCTGGCAGAAGAATCCAAAGCAGAAGCCGGAAAAACTGTAAAAGAAGCATTAGATGGAAAAATCGCTGTTATCGGTGAAAACTTAAATATCCGCAGATTCAGCAAAATGGCAGCAGAAGATGGTTTTGTGGCTTCTTACATTCATGCTGGAGGAAAAATCGGTGTATTAGTTCATGTTGCTACTGATGTAGTGAACGATGAAATCAAAGAGATGGGTAAAAATGTTGCAATGCAGGTTGCAGCAATTGCTCCAAAATACACAAGCAGAGATGAAGTTTCTAAAGATTACATCGATCATGAAACAGAAATCTTAAAGATCCAGGCTAAGAATGAAAATCCGGACAAGCCGGATAATATCATCGAAAAGATGATCATCGGACGTCTGAACAAAGAATTAAAAGAAGTATGTCTGTTAGATCAGGCTTATGTAAAAGCTGAAGATGGAAAACAGGCAGTTGGAAAATACGTAGAGCAGGTTGCAAAAGCAAACGGTGCAAACGTAACAATCAAGGAATTCGTTCGTTTCGAAACTGGTGAAGGAATCGAAAAGAAAGAAGAAAACTTTGCAGAAGAAGTTGCAAAACAGATGGGCAACTAATCTTATAAGAGAATGATAAATCCCTGAAGATCCCAGGTAATGGGTGTCTTCAGGGATTTTTTGGCTCTTTGTCAAGTATGGGGGTAAATTTAACTAGGATATATTTCCCCAATTCGCGAGCATCGTCAGGGTCGCATTGAACTCCTCAAGATCACTGACCTGCGCTGATAATAAGAAGGTATGGAGTCTCTTTTTTGTGATCTGGTTTGTCTCAGATGCCATGAAATGGTAAAACAGTTCTTTTAAAATGTTTGATATCAATGACAATCAGGTCTTCTATTTGTAAGAGTTTTGCGATAAAATCATGATAAGGCATAAGAATTTTCCTTTACGTTTTATTGTGGTGATTTAATTATAAAAGAAATAGAAGATTTATGCCTGATTTCCTTGAAAGCAAAAGGTTCTGCTCCTTACTTATCATTCTAAGTAAAGTGTAGAACCATTTTATCATTTGGAATTCGGAAAGGATGAAAGAAGTGAATACAATAAATGAAAAGAAATATTTTATCGTTCCAGGGATTCTGTTATTTCTGATATCTTTTCTAAATGGAATGTACCAGTTTAATGTTATTTCCTACGCATCATTGATTTATCTTTTGATTGCAGCACCCGTTCTTTATCTTGGAATCATAGGTATCGGGAAAGCCAGGATAATAATGTATGTTTTGTTATGTTATCATATACTGTCAATATGGTATCCATCTTTTTATTCTATGCTGTTTCCATATAATAATATGGAGGAGGATATTATATGGGCCGTTTATGATTTCATCTCTCTTTTTATGATATTTGTGCTTTCGATTGTTGTTATACTAGTGTTATATTTTCTTAATCATTTTCTTTGGAAAGTCAGAACTTTGTGGCTGTGTAATATGATTGTCGGTTCTTTGATAATCATGGAAATTACTGTTCTCATATTTGGAATGATAAAGGGATTGGTACTTCAGAGTTTCGTGAAAGCGGGGCTGTGGATTGCTGCTTTTCTGGTATTATGGCGGCTTACCAGGGGGGATTCAGGATTAGCTTCAAAAAAAAGTAAAATCTTACTGGCTGTTTTTATCTTTCTGGTTCCGGGAATCATATCAGGAATTCTTTTCTTGTCAAAGAACAACGTAAAACCAAAGGTAAAAGAATATCAGGGAAAAGATTTTTCATATCTTGCTGTGGCAACAGATGTGTCTGGATATATCGGAATGATCAATGAATGGGGAGATGAAGTGATTCCGTGCAAATTCACCTCCATTGAGAAAACGAAAGCATGTAAAGATGGATTGTTTATTCTTGCTTATAATGATACAGGGGAATATCTGATGAATGATAAAGGGAAGATACTGGCTGACCAGTACGACAGTTACACATTTCTGGAACAGTCTGATTTAGTTCTCATATCAATATACGATGAGTCTGGCGAGAAATGTGGAGCAGTTAATGTGAACGGAGAACTGGTGATTCCCTTAAAATATGACAGTATAGAAAAACTGTGCGAAACAGAAGGTCTTGATGATACTAAAATAATGGGGACAGATAGGAGAAAGACTGTGTATGAAACAGATGATTTAGAAGTTATCGAAAAGAATGAAAAAAAAGGTGTCATCAGAAAAGATGGGAAAGTGATTCTCCCTTTGAAATATTACAGTGTTTTTCTGACAGATACAAATCCAGTCTATATTTGTGCCGGACAGGCAGTGGTTCATAATGAAAATGAAATCATGATAGACAACGCTTTGTTTGACCAGAATGGTAAAGAGCTGATTCCTTTTGAAAATCACAGTATTATCATAAATAATGAGAATGGATGGATTCAGGTAAATAACAGAGAAAAGAATATATATTTTTTGAATCAGAACCTGGAAAAAGTTCTGAATCTTGGAGACCAGTATAAAAGTGTAGGAGTTTTCATGAAAATAAGAAAATAATTTATACGCTTTGCAGTTAGTGTAATAGTTGATCAAAGAGGATATAAAGCCTTTCTGGACAGCAGGAAAACAGGGCGTACAGGATTTGGGAAGCATTGAACTTCCTGTTTCTTATGGTACATTAAATACAAAGAAAGCATGAGTCGCTCTGAAAAACATATAATTCATAAACTTGACAGACCACAGACAAGGGTGTAGTTTTAAATCGATGTTAATAATAAAACGGTGCTGTATTTTTCATAGATAAGTTATGCCGTTCTTTTACTGCGGAAGAAGGGAGACGGAAATGTTAGCAAGATTTAATCAGTTTATAGAAAAGTGGATTTTCCTTGTTACACCAGTCTGTGTGATCCTGGGTGTGGTTTTCTCGGATATTACAATTCACGGAAATGTACTGGTTCCTTATGTATTTGCAGTTATGACGTTTATCGGAGCTTTAAAGTCCAGTTTTCAGGATATTGTTCATGTATTCCGGCATCCTCTGCCGCTGCTCCTGTCTATGGTATGTATTCATATCATTATGCCTGTTCTGGCATTCGGAGCGGGAAGTCTGTTTTTTTCAGACAATATCAATCTGATTACTGGGATGGTGCTGGAGTTTGCGGTGCCAAGCGCTGTAATTGCATTGATGTGGGTGACGATTTATAATGGCAGCAGCGCGTTATCGCTGTCTCTTGTCATTGTGGATACGGTGCTTGCGCCGTTTTTGATTCCATTGACACTTCGGGTGATAGTAGGAAGCAGAGTGCAGATCAATACATCCAGTATGATAGAGGAACTGCTGTTTATGATCGCGCTTCCTGCAGTCGCAGCTATGTGTCTGAACCAGTTCAGCAAAGGGAAAGTCAAGGAAACATGGCCGCCAAAGCTTGCTCCGGTTTCAAAAATTTGTCTGATGTTTATTCAGATTTGTAATTCCTCCAAGGCGGCGCCTTATATCCGGCATATGAACCGGGAACTGCTGGAGGTAATCTTTGCGATTTTGATTCTGGCAGCTTTTGGATATGCTCTTGGCTGGATTGCAGCAGTGCTGTTTAAACAGGATCGAAAGATGACGGTGTCCATGATGTTTGGTGTCGGCATGCGTAATATCAGTGCAGGAGCAGTGATTGCTTCTTCTTATTTTCCGGCAGAAGTAGTGTTTCCGGTCATTACTGCTACATTGTTTCAGCAGGTTCTGGCGGCTGTTTATGGAACGCTTTTTCATAGGATAAAAAAAGAAGCATCATAACAGCTGTATATATCTGCGAAGCAAAAGGATAGATGGAAGAAAAGACAGAGACTGAATTTATAAACGGCAGGAAAGTACTTTGAGCCTTTCCCGCCGTTTTATGATATCAATAAAAGATAGGATACAGATTTTAATTTTATTAAATGTCTAATGCGTTTCTGGCCAATGCCAGTGCGCCGCAGATGCCGGCATTGTCTCCTAATGCCGGATAAACAATATAATCTTTGATTTTATCCGTTGTAATCTCTTCTTTCTGAACATATCTGTTCAATGTTTCCTGAAGATATGTATGAATCATAGGAAATAATTGTTTTTGATGCATAACACCGCCTCCAAGAATGATTTTCTTAGGAGAAAGCGTTAAAATATAGACAGACAGTGCCTGGGCAATGTACCATGCTTCCAGATCCCAGGCAGGATGATCCTGCGGCAGTTCACTTCCTTTCACGCCCCATCTTGCTTCGATTGCCGGCCCGGCTGCTAATCCTTCAAAACATGTTCCATGATATGGACAATTCCCCTGATAGGAATCATCTTTTCTGACCCGCATTAAAATATGGCCCATTTCGGGATGAAGCAGACCATGTATAAGTTTTCCTTCACTGATCATACCGCCGCCGACACCGGTTCCGATGGTTAAATATAAAACACTGTTTAAACCTTTGGCAGCCCCGAAATATGATTCTCCTAAAGCAGCTCCATTGACATCAGTATCAAAACCAATTGGTAAATTCGGATAATGTTTCTGCAGCGTGCCGACAATATCGCAGTTTGCCCAGCCTGGTTTCGGAGTAGTAGTAATGAATCCGTAAGTTGGGCTTTCAATATCAGGATCGATTGGTCCAAAGCATCCCAGACCCAGGCTTTCTATATCTTTTCCATCAAAAAATTTAAAAATATTTGCAATAGTTTCTTCTGGTGTTGTTGTCGGAAAAGAAGCTCTTTCTAAAATATTTCCATTTTCATCTCCGACTGCAGTAATAAACTTTGTTCCACCAGCTTCGATAGCGCCTAGTTTCATTTATTTCTCCTTTTTCGTTTGATATTTTTCGTACAGGAATCCCATCTTGTGAAAAGATGGGATCCTTAAATACACTGTAGTCAGATTACAGTTTCAGATCCCAGATGGATGCCTGCAATTTGGCGTTTCCTTCTGCAAAAAACGTAATTCCCTGACTTTCTTCCTGTGTGTAGATTCTTGTTGTAAAAACTTCCAAACCGTCATTTATGAATATTTCAATACTGGAGGTATCAACAAATATTTGAAGTTTTAAATGATCTTCGTCAAAATCACATTGGCGGATCTGACCATATTCTTCGGCATACAGCCGGCCGGATTTTTCTCTGTTTAATACGAGCTTATTGGTTGTTTTATCCAAATAGAACAGAGTTTCTTCATTTTCGCCAGCACGAAGTTTGACCCCGGCTTTTTTGCATTTTAAATCTGTAAAAGTGCATTCCAGATTGTAAATTTTTCCGCAAAATCCATCAAAAGTCTTTTCTCCTGAAATTTCGGATGCTGCAGATCTTTGATTTTTTCGGATATTTTCAAGTTCTGCAGCAGGTTTCTGATAGAGTCTGCCATCGATAACCTGCAGTTCCCTTGGCAGTGTCAGACAGTGAGCCCATTCATTTTCATCCGTGATACAATCGACTCCAGGAAGACCTAACCATCCAACCAGAATTCTTCTTCCTTTTTCATCCAGTGTTGTCTGAGGCGCATAGAAATCAAATCCGCGGTCTAATTCCTGATATTCGTTTCCGGTGATTTCAGGATGTTTAAAGTCAATTTTATCTCCGATGACATATCCTGCCGGGAAGATATTCCGAAAATGATCTCCATCTGGCTTTTGGCCCTGCGCACAAAAGATAAGGATGCCCTGATCGTTTAATTCAAAGTAGTCCGGGCATTCCAGCATAAAACCATTTACAGAAGGAATGTCTAAAGCCCCTTCATACTCCCAGTGAATAAGATCGGCAGAAGAGTAGTATGCCACCACTCCTTTGTTTTCTTTTGTTTCAGCTCCGATCAGACAATAATAAGTGTCATCCTGCTGGAAAACCTTGGGATCTCTGAAGTTGTCGGTATATTCTTTCGGTGAATCACAGATAAGAGGTTCTTCATGTTTGACAATATTCCCTTTTGAATCCATGACTGCCAGACATTGATAAGGGGTTCGAATCCAGTCTTTATCTCTGGTGTTTCCGGTATAAAATAAATAGAGCTGATCGCCTTTTACAAAACCGGTTCCGGAAAAGACACCATGGCTTTCATAATATTTTTCCGGAGATAATCCGATACCGCAGTCTTTCCAGTGTACGAGATCTTTGGAAGAAACATGATACCAATGTTTCAGTCCGTGCACTGGTCCAAGAGGAAACCATTGGTAAAAAAGATGATATTCACCCTGGAAAAAGGAAAAACCGTTGGGGTCATTCAATAGTCCTGTTTTTGGCTGAATATGGTATGTTTCCCTGTAAGGACAATGGTTTACTCTCTCAAGAAGTGAGTTATATTCAGTTTCACTAATATCATTTAATGTTCTGTATCTTTTTGATCTTGGCCATTCCATAAAACTATTTCCTCATATCATTAAATTTGTATGCTTTTTCTTCCGATTGTTTTTCCTAACAAAAAGGTTGCGATAAATGCGCTGATAATTGCGATAATAACAGAAACCATAAATTGTATCATGCAGTCAGGTCTGATGCAGATAACACCGATAACACCGCAAGGCCCCTGAGAAACAGACAGCACTCTGACCAGGGTTGCATATGCGGCTCCAATACCGCCTCCGATCAATGCACCATAAAATGGATATCTGTATTTTAAGTTAACTCCAAAGATAGCAGGCTCCGTGATTCCAAGCAAAGCGGAAATACCAGACGCTGACGCCATACTTTTTACCTTTGCATCTTTTTTCATCAGGAACATAACAGCTAAAGCAGCAGCACCCTGAGCACAGTTTGCACAGGCAACAACCGCGAATGTCGGGGATCCTCCCAGAGTCTGGATGTTCGCCAAAATCTGTGTTTCTGCAGTAATCAGACTATGATGCATACCTGTGATGACCAGCAGTGGATAGGTTACGCCATAAATCAGTCCTCCTAAAGCACCTAAATCAAAGAATAACCACATAACTGCGTTTGTCATGGCATCACCGACGGTTCTCATGACCGGTCCGATAAACAAGAATGTCAAAGCTGCTGTAATCAGGACAGACAGTAATGGAGTGAGTATATTATCTAACATTGCAGGTACGATTTTACGCAGCCGTTTTTCGATCATAGATAAACAAAAAGCGGAAACAATGACCGGCAGCACAGTACCCTGATAACCTACTTTTGCAACAGGGAAACCGAAAATATGCCAGTATGGAACTGTTCCATCTAACAGTGCCTGGCCATAGCTATAGCCGTTTAACAGATCCGGATGAATCATGATTGCTCCGATAACCGCGCCTAAAATCGGGGTTCCGCCAAAAATTTTAGCGGCAGAAAATCCAATTAAAACCGGCAGGAAAGTAAAGCCGGCATTAGAAGCCAGATTGATCATATCAGCAATGTCCTTGATCTGGGGATATGCGTCGATCAGAGATTTTCCTGAAAAAAACATTCCTTCTGCAGTTAAGATGTTATTAATCCCCATTAATAAACCGGACGCTACAAGAGCAGGAAGGATGGGAACAAAGACATCGGCTAAAGTTTTTAATAATTTTTGAACAGGATTCATTTTTTTGGCTGCTTCCTGTTTTACTTCATCTTTAGTTGATTCGCTGATGTCTGCGATTTTTATAAATTCATCATAAACATTGTTAACAATGCCGGTTCCTAAAATAATCTGGAACTGTCCGCCATTGTTAAAATTGCCCTTAACAAGTTCAATCTTATCTAAAGAATCCAGATTAATCAATGATTCGTCTTTTAGAACTAATCGTAAACGGGTGGCGCAGTGAGCCGCGCTGATAATATTATCACCTCCCCCGACACAGTCTAAAATTTCTTTGGCTGTTTTTGCATATTTGTCTGCCATAATGTATTATCCTCCTTTGTATCAGCAGTTATGTTACCGATTATGTTACCGGTAATGATACCGGTAACACAAGCGATATTTTATTCTATTTTCCTTAGGCTGTCAATATATTTTTTGATATTTACTTTATGAATTTGTTTGTGCTATATTAGTAATGTATTTTTATGGCGGGAGAAGATAATATGAATAAAAAGGTAACATTCAGTGATATAGCAAAATATACAAATGTTTCGAAAATGACGGTTTCAAGGTATTTTAATGATCCGGGCTCTCTGACACCCGAGACAAAAGGAAAGATTGAAAAGGCATTAAAAGAACTAAACTACAAATCGAATAAAGTTGCGAAAATACTGGCTAATGGAAGATCTGAATTTATTGGAATTATCATACCGGAACTTTTTTTTGACTACTATTCTCAGGTTTTGAATGAAATACTGACGACGTATAATGATTTTAATTACAAGTTTCTTGTTTTTGCCGGCAATCACGATCAGGAATTAGAAAAGAAATATATAGAAGAGCTTTTAGCGTATCAGGTGGAAGGGCTGATTATTTTAAGTTATACGCTTCCTTCAGAGGTGTTAAAAGAATATAATATTCCGATCGTTACGATAGAAAGAGAAGACCAGTATGTAACCAGCATCAATACAAATAACTATCTTGGCGCACAGCTTGCGGCGGAACATCTGATTCAGGATCAATGCGATATCCTGATTAATATCAATAGTTTTGTCAGGGAAAATGTTCCGGCGTATGACAGAATCAGAGGATTTGAAGATACGTGCCGTCAGAATCAGATCCCCTGCAAAATCATACAGAAAAACTTTAAAAATGATTATGATGTAACTTATGAATTGCTGGACAGTGTTTATCAGCATTTAGAATCTGAATATTCGAATAAAAGAAAAGGTGTCTTTCTTTCCAATGACAATTATGCGAATATCTTTTTAAATATTTTAATCAAAAATAAGAAACAAATACCAGAAGAATATGAAATCATTGGCTTTGATAATACAATTTCAAAAGAATCCATCATTCCGATCACAACAGTCGCGCAGAATATTCAAAAAATAGCACGTTCGGCCGTTGAAGAATTGAAGGAGCAGATAGAATCAAAAGATTCAGAAAAAAAATCAGAAATTCGGCATGTTATCATTGATCCCCAGCTGATCATAAGAGGGACCACAGGAAAGAATTCATATACTGCAGAATAGGCAGGGAGAAACTCTTTTCAAAAAACCGATGACCCTGGGGAAGCAGGATCATCGGTCTTTTAGATTCTGAGATAACAGCGTAAGGAACCGTTTCAGAACTGGATGGTCGTAATCATGCCGGTAATATGCTCCGAAAGAGATGGTCGGGAGATCTGTAACAGGAACATAACACAGGCCTTCTTCCCGGGCAGATGGCAGATCAAGGTATAAAGTATATCCAAGCTGTGCTTTCACAAGAGTCATGGCGCTTTCGATGCTCTCAGTAATAAAACGCTGTTCCGGAGCCAGATTAACAAGTACGCTGCTTTGAATTGTAAAAATAGAGTCAGGAATCTGGCGGGGAGAACAGGCGATCAGATTTGCCTTCAGCTGATCTTTTGTCAGGGCTTTATATTGGGCTAAAGGATGCTCAGGAGAGCAGATACATGCAATGGGAGCTTTGTAAAGTTCTTTAAAAGATAAAGAAGAACTGGTCTGTCCCCCTTTGGTTCCCAGAGTCACATGGATCTGATTATTTTCCACCATACTTATAATGGAAGGAAAAGGAACCAGATGGATGGACGGCCGCAGCAGCGGAAATTCTGCGGAGAGCTGTTTCAAAATTGGAGGAAGAAGATTCAGTTCCATATGATTGTGACATCCAAGCTCAAAAGGAATGAAATGTTCGTATCTGCCCAGCCGTTCTTTGGCGGATAGAGCGGTCTTTAAGATCAGCTGTGCGTCAGCGAGGAATAAAATTCCTTCCTGAGTCAGGGAAACATTCCGGCTGGTTCGGTTAAATAGCTTTACATCCAATTCTTCTTCCAGAGTCTGAATCTGATGGCTGACCGCAGGCTGTGTAATTCTGAGGACCTGGGATGCTTTAGAAAAGTTCAGGTGCTCTGCAACGGTAATAAAACATTCTAATTGTACTGTATTCATATCGCAATCATCCTTTACAAGCAGTTTTAATCATAAACAATAAAAAGACTTGATAGATTATAACATGTATGTATTGAGTTTTCAACTGTCCTGTAAATAAAGAAAACACGCGGATTCCCGGATATTAATAAAAACTTTTTATAGATTATAATTATTTTGAATTTTACATTCGTACAGATAGGCACTAAAATCTTTTATGGATAGATGATTAGGCAGCGAACAGTTTCAACCTGAACAAATCGAAGGAAAAAAACTTGAGGGAGGTGCTTATAAGGATGACAGAAGATTTCAGAACAGAAGAGTTGCTTTTCATGATGAAAAAGATCAGTCTGGATCTGACTGCGCAGATGGAACAGAAGCTGAAAAGCAAGGACATCAGCGGCGTCCAGGCATATTTCATGGTGTATATATTAAGGCATCATCCGGAAGGTACGTATCTTACAGAATTAAGCCATGAAATAGGGTTATCTAAATCAGCGCTGTCTGCATTGATTAAAAAACTAAAAGAAAAAAACTACATTTGTCTCCAGGAAAATCCGAAGGACGGCAGAAGGAAAAAGGTGGTTCCAACGGCAAAGCTTAAGAAAAAAGGTGATAAACTCATGGAAAAAGCCAGTCAGATGGAATCCGAGATCTGCAGTGTTCTTAATCAGCAGGAAAAAATGCAGCTATGGGATCTGGAGCAAAGGCTCCTTGCACAATTAAACAAAATGGAGCAGACAAAAACAAAAAATGATGGGAGGTTTATGTACCGTGAGAAAAATTTTACAACAGCTGAAACAATATAAGCGGGAGACCTTTCTATGTATCGGTCTGACCGCACTGGAAGTGGTCATGGAAATTTTAATGCCATTTGTCACTGCAATCATCATCGATAAAGGGCTGCAGGCCGGCAACCTGTCCGCTGTTTATCGTTTTGGGGCGCTTATAGTTGTCATGTCATTTCTCAGTCTGACATTTGGAGCGCTGGCAGGAAAGAACGCAGCCGGTGCAGCAGCAGGTTTATCAGCCAATCTGCGTGAGGCAATTTATTCCAATATCCAGACATTTTCATTTTCCAATATCGATAAATTCAGTGTGCCGGGTCTGGTAACACGTATGACAACCGATATTACCAACGTACAGAACGCATTTATGATGTCAATTCGTGTGGCAGTTCGTTCACCGCTGACGTTGATCTTCAGTTTTATTATGTGTATGATCATCAGTCCTCATTTAAGTGCAATGTTTTTGATCGCTATTGCATTCCTGATTGTCGTAATCGGAACGATCATGGTTGTAACACTGAAAATTTTCAGCCAGGTGTTCCGCAGATATGATGACCTGAATGCAAGCGTTCAGGAAAATGTATCCGCGATCCGTGTAGTAAAGGCGTTTGTCCGTGAAGATTATGAAAATGTGAAGTTTTCCAAAGCTTCTAAAATGCTGTATGATCTCTCTGTAAAAGCAGAAGGACTTCTGGCATTTAATAGTCCGGCAATGATGATTGCGGTTTATTTCTGTATTATTTCCGTTTCATGGTTCGGAGCTCAGTTCATTGTGGGCGGATCCATGACGACTGGAGATCTGACCAGCTTATTTAGTTATATTATGTCACTTCTGATGAGTTTGATGATGCTTTCCATGGTCGTTGTAATGATCAGTATGTCTCTGGCAAGCATTCGCCGTATCAGTGAAGTATTAAGTGAGACTCCGGACCTGACAGATCCGGAAAATCCAGTGACAGAAGTTGCCAATGGACAGATCGATTTCAACCATGTGAATTTCTCTTACAAACATGGAAGCGGAAAAAACGCATTATCTGATATTGATCTGCATATTAAGAGCGGAGAAACGATAGGTGTTATCGGCGGTACCGGCTCAGGAAAGAGCAGCCTGGTGAATCTGATCTGCCGTCTGTACGATGTAGATGATGGTTCTGTCTGTGTCGGAGGCGTAGATGTACGAAAATATGATACAGAAGTTTTGAGAAACCAGGTATCCGTAGTTCTTCAGAAAAATACGCTGTTTTCCGGAAGTATTCTGGATAACCTTCGCTGGGGAAATCCGGATGCCACAGATGAAGAGTGCATCGAGGCATGCAAGGCTGCATGTGCGGATGAATTTATTGACCGTATGCCCAATGGCTACAATACGAAAATTGAGCGTGGCGGAGCCAATGTATCCGGAGGACAGAAACAGCGTCTGTGCATTGCCCGTGCTTTGCTGAAAAAACCAAAAGTCCTGATTCTGGATGATTCTACCAGTGCGGTTGATACGGCAACAGATGCCAGCATCCGGGCTGCTTTTGCAAAAGAGATTCCTGGAACAACGAAGATTATCATCGCACAGCGTGTTTCCAGTGTAGAATCCGCAGACAGAATTCTTGTATTAGACGAAGGAAAAGTAAACGCATTTGATACTCACGAGAATCTGCTGAAAAATAATACGATTTATCAGGAAATCTATAATTCACAGCTTGAAGGCAGCGGCGATTTTGACCAGCCGTCATAGATTCAAAGGAAGGAGGAAAACTGATTCATGAAAAAAAGAAAAACAAAGGCTCAGTTTAGTTCAGCTTCTAAAATAATTAAACGAGTCATTAAATATATGCTTCATTATTATAAAATACCATTTTTGCTTGTTGTTGTTTTTATTTTGATTACAGCGATTGCAACGGTTGTTGGTGCAACGTTCCCGCAGACATTGGTGGATGATTATATTACACCGATGCTTGCCAGCGGCTCAAAAGATTTCAGCGGTCTGGCTTCAGATTTATTCCGATTAGCCTGTATCATGGGAACTGGTGTTATTACAGCTTTTGCATATAACCGAATTATGGTTAATGTCAGTCAGGGAACCATGCGGCATTTAAGAGACGACTTGTTCCGCCGTATGGAGGCACTGCCGATCAAGTATTTTGATACCCACGCTCATGGTGACATCATGTCTGTTTACACCAATGACGTTGATACATTAAGACAGCTGTTAAGTCAGAGTATTCCACAGATCATTAACGCTGTAATTACGATGACGGCAACACTGATCACAATGATTTTACTGAATCCGTTTTTGACGATTCTTTCTATTATAACCGCATTTGTTATGTTGACGGTTACAAAGAATTTCTCCAGTATATCCGGAAGATATTATGTACATCAGCAGATTGATCTTGGAAAAGTTGATGGATTTATCGAGGAAATGCTGGATGGACAGAAAGTTGTAAAAGTCTTCTGCCATGAGGAAGCAGCAAAGGCAGACTTTCACAAAGTAAATGAAAGATTAAGAAACAGTACCAACAAGGCAAGCAGCTATGCGAACCTTCTGATGCCGGTCAATGCCAATATCGGCTGGATCAGTTATGCGCTGATGGCAATCCTCGGAGCCATTCTCGGAATCAACGGATGGGCAGGAGTTACCATCGGAACGGTTGTTACATTTGTTGGATTAAACAAGAGTTTTACAAACCCGATCACGCAGGTCAGCCAGCAGATCAACTTCGTTGTCAATGCGGCAGCCGGTGCTCAGCGTGTCTTTGATCTGATGGATCAGAAACCGGAGCTGGATGAAGGATATGTTGAACTCGTCAATGCGAAAGAGGATGAAAACGGCCAGCTGGTAGAAAGCGATGTCAGAACAAATCTCTGGGCATGGAAACATCCTCACAAAGCAGATGGAACTGTAACCTATAAGAAAGTAGAAGGAAGCGTTGTCTTAGATGACGTAGACTTTGGATATACAGAGGATAAAATTGTCCTGCATAATATTAGCCTCTGGGCGAAATCTGGACAGAAAATTGCCTTTGTAGGAGCGACAGGAGCAGGCAAGACAACGATCACGAACCTGATCAACCGTTTCTATGATATCGCAGATGGAAAAATCCGTTATGACGGAATCAACATCAATAAGATTAAGAAAGCAGATCTGAGACGTTCTCTGGGAATCGTACTGCAGGATACTCATCTGTTTACCGGAACTGTTATGGATAATATCCGCTATGGTAAACTGGATGCGACAGATGAAGACTGTATCAATGCGGCAAAACTTGCCAATGCGGACGGATTTATCCGCCGTCTGCCAGATGGATATAACACGATGCTGACCGGAGACGGAGCAAACTTAAGTCAGGGACAGAGACAGCTGCTTGCCATTGCCCGTGCGGCAGTTGCGGATCCGCCGGCTCTGATCCTGGATGAAGCGACTTCTTCCATCGATACCCGTACAGAGAAACTGGTACAGGAAGGTATGGATGCACTGATGAAAGGCCGTACAACATTTGTTATCGCCCATCGTCTGTCTACTGTTAAAAATTCTGACTGTATCATGGTTATGGAACAGGGACGCATCATCGAGAGAGGAACTCATGATGAACTGATTGAAGCAAAAGGAAAGTATTATCAGTTATATACTGGAAACTTTGCAGAATAAAATATGGAAAAGAAATTCCCGGAAATGCCGAAAGCAGCATTCCCGGGAATTTTTATATATGAATGTGGAATTCATTTTGTACTTTTTCCAGAAATTTTTCACAGGCTTTTGAAAAAACATGGTACTTTTTCCATACAAGATTCAGATGTGCTTCGAGACGCGGCTCAAGCGGTTTAAAGCAAAGTTCACTGTTTCCAGTTGTGTTAACTAATTTATCCAGACATAAGGCGTATCCTAATCCTTCAGCAACCAGCAGGGAAGCATTATAAACAAGATTATAGGTAGCAACAATATTGAGCTGATCAAAATCATGTCTGCCCCATCCGGAAAATTCATTGCTGATCATGGACTGATGGGATGTGATCAGGGGAACTTCTTTTAAATGACGGATTTCAATATGATCCAGACGAGCCAGCGGACTGTCTTTTCTCATGAGCACTCCCCATGTGTCTGCAGCAGGAAGACGGAGATAATCATATTTTTCCATGTTGGCTGGCTCAATAAAGATACCAAAATCAAGAAGCCCTTTGTCCAGACGTTCTGCTACATCATCTGCGTTGCCGCTGAACAGGTGATATTTGATAAGAGGATAATCTTCCTGCAGTTTCCTGGCGGCTCTTGCGATCAGGCGCATGGCATCGGTCTCTCCGCCGCCAATATAAATATCTCCGCTGATAATCTCATCCGCAGTGTGGAATTCTGCTTCTGTTTTGTCTGCAAGAGTTACGATTTCTTCTGCCCGCTGACGAAGAAGCATTCCTTCGTCAGTTAAAGTGATCTTTCGATTCTTTTTACCGCGGTTCAGCAGCCGGACGCCCAGTTCTTCTTCCAGTTCCTTCATTTGTCTTGAGAGAGTCGGCTGCGTGATATGTAAATATTCTGCGGCTGCAGAGATGCTTTCTTCACGAACGACCGCAAGAAAATATTTTAAAACCCGGATTTCCATAAACAAACCTCCCATGTGCCTTTATCATTTTAATGACCTTAATTCACCTTATAATTTAGTATAGCAAAAAAAGAAATGCCCGAAAAGCATATAATTTCATTTTATATAAGTATTTGATAATGAAAGAAATGAATATTATAGTGGAAGTAGAAAATGACTACAAACCAAAAGTGAAAAAGAAGGGAGAATGATGAATATGGATCGACAGATGCTGGAAGGTAAAGTTGCGATTGTAACAGGAGCAAGCTACGGAATGGGACAGACCATTGCGGAACTTTTCGCAGAAGAAGGAGCGTCCGTTGTGCTGACTGCCAGAGGACAGGAAAAATTAGATGCAGTTGTGGAAGGAATCCGTGCAAAAGGGCAGAATGCGGTTGGTGTTGTGGCAGATGTATGTTCCACAGAGGATACGAAGAAGGTGTTTGAGACAGCAGTGAAAGAGTTCGGACATCTGGATATTCTTGTCAACAATGCCGGTATCGGAGAGCAGAAAATGATCGATGAAACGGATGACGAATGGATGATGTATGTCATGAATACAAATCTGGGAGGACCAATGCGCTATATCAGAGAAGCGTTGAAGATTTTTCTTCCGCAAAATGACGGGGTGATCATCAATGTATCTTCTGTCAATGGAACCCGGCCTTTCTGTGGAGCGACGTATACTTCCACAAAAGGCGCATTGAATACTCTGACGAAAAATGTTGCCATGCGCCTGGTAGATACGAATATCCGATGCAATGCCATTGCGCCGGGAGCAACGATCACGCCGGCACATCTTGCAAACAAAGCAGGAGAACAGCCTGGAGGAGACAAAATGCTGCAGTACAGCGGACATTATGTTTATTTCCCGGGACCTGAATGTGAAGCGATCGATCAGGCATATGCATGTCTGTATCTTGCCAGCAAGATGGGGAAAGCAGTCCGTGGACAGGTTCTTCAGGTCTGCAACGGTGCATTTCTGTAAGATCTGATCAAGTGGTGCGCAGATAGAAATGGAGGATATCCATGAGAAAAATAGTATTATCTATCATAATGGCGCTGTTATTAACGGCCGGGGCAGCAGGATGTGCAAGGACTGAAACCTCAGAGGAAAAAGAAAGTTCTGTGTCAGAGGAAAATCAGGGAACAGAAGAGCAGACAGAAAATGAAACAAATGGACTCGCTGCATCCGATGGGGCGGAAATGCAGACAGAAGATCCTGAGATGCCTACGAGAGTCATAGAAGACGGTACAAAAATAAATATGTATTTTGGCGATACCGTGGTGCCGGGTATTCTAAATGACAGTGAGACAGCACAGGCGCTGATTGAAATGCTGCCTTATACGGTGCATATGAACCGGTATTCTCATGATTTCTGCGGGGTTATGGATGATCCGTTGCCGTATAAAGAGGAAGATGTGCATTATGGATGGCTGAACGGAGATATTGATTTTGCGACCGATGCGGATTACTTTACGATTTTGTTTGAGGATGAGGAATCGTCTGAACAATACGGATATCAGGTGAATATAGGAGTTATTGACTGTCCATTGGAAAACATCAGCAAACTGACTGGCAGTTATGATGTGCGGATTGAATTAGCGGAAGAATAAAAATGTAAAATTGATGGATTTACCCGGAGAAACGAGCGGATTTGTCTGATCGTTTCTCCGGGCTGCCTATTGACGAAAAGAAATGGAAGAGTTAAGATATGCAAGGCAAAATCGAAAGATTGAAGAAAGGGGATATGACGTTGAAAAAAGGCAAATTTGAGATTGACATGTGCAATGGGTCAATCATGGATAAATTGATTTCCTTTGCTCTTCCATTGATGGCTTCCAGTATTCTTCAGCTGATGTTCAATGCGGTGGATATTATTGTAGTAGGAAGATTCAGCGGAAGGCAGGCACTGGCAGCGGTAGGATCAACCACTGCGCTGATTAATATTTTTACGAATCTGTTTATCGGAATTTCTCTTGGAGCTAATGTTCTGGCAGCAGGATATTTTGCTTCTGGAAAGAAAAAGGAAATGTCGGAAGCGGTACATACGGCAATAGGATTTGCTTTGATCAGCGGAATCTGTATGGCGTTCGTAGGAGTTGCGGCATCTCATCTTGCGCTTCAGATGATGGATACACCTGCGGATGTGATCGGGCAGTCCACAACCTATATGAGAATCTATTTTATGGGAATGCCTTTTTTTATGCTCTATAATTATGGAGCGGCTGTGTTAAGAGCAGTAGGAGATACAAAAAGACCGCTGCTTTTTCTGATCGTGGCCGGAGCAGCCAACGTAGGCCTGGATCTTCTGTTGGTTATCGTAATTCCTCTGGATGTGGCAGGAGTAGCGATTGGAACGGTGGCATCACAGATGGTTTCCTGTATACTGGTTCTGTGGTGTCTTCACAGGACAGAGAGCAGTTATCAGCTGCGCTTTTCCAGACTGTCAGTAAAATGGATTTATCTGAAACGAATTTTTCAGGTGGGAGTTCCTGCGGGAATCCAGAGTACGGTGATTAATTTTTCCAATGCGATGCTGCAGTCATCAGTGAATTCTTTTGGGGCAACCGCTATGGCGGGATATACAGCGACTAACAATATTCTGGGATTTCTATATGTTGCAGTCAATGCGATTACGCAGGCGTGTATGAGTTTTACCAGCCAGAATTACAGTGTTGGGAAGCAGAAACGAATGGACCGGGTCTTTCTGGACTGTGTGATCTTGTCTGTTGCAGTTGGCGGTGTTTTAGGCATTGGAGCCTATATGTTCGGACCGCAGCTTTTAAGGATTTATACTTCCGATGGAAATGTAATTCAATGCGGAATGGAGATTTTATCGATCACAACCATATTATACTGTCTGTGCGGGATCATGGACCTGATTCCAGGAGCCATGCGTGGAATGGGACATTCTGCGGTGCCGATGGTCTTATCTGTGATCGGAACAGTAGGGACAAGGATTGTATGGATTTATGGATTTTTCCCGCATCACAGATCATTATATTTTCTTTTTATTTCTTATCCGGGGTCCTGGGTCTTTACGATTATCATGCAGGCGGTCTGTTTTTATTTTGTTCGGAAAAAATGCAGGATTCAGTCAGATAGAAATGGGAAATGAAGATAAAATAAGAGGAGAAGCTTTGATCATAAAAGCTTCTCCTCTTTGTCTTCTATAAGTCTTTTCCAGTCAGTAATTTGTATGCCTGAAGATATTTGTCGATTGTTTTATCTACAATATCCTGAGGCAGTTTCCAGTCATGTTCATTTTCTTTTAACCAGTCACGGGCAAACTGTTTGTCGAAAGACGGCTGTCCATGACCCGGCTCATAGCTGTCTGCCGGCCAGAAACGGGAGCTGTCAGGAGTCAGCATCTCATCTCCGAGAATGATATTTCCATCTTCATCCAGACCAAACTCGAATTTTGTATCTGCGATGATGATTCCATGTTCTAAAGCGTAATCTGCGCATTTTTTATATAAAGCGATCGTGTAGTCACGGAGTTTTTCCGCATATTCTTTTCCTTTTCCAGGGAATTCTTTCTCCAGAACGTCAATGCTCTGCTCGAAAGAAATATTTTCATCATGATCTCCGATTTCAGCTTTTGTAGATGGAGTATAAATTGGTTCCGGCAGTTTGTCGGATTCTTTCAAACCTTCTGGAAGTTTGATGCCGCATACGGTGCCGTTTTCCTGATAGCTCTTCCAGCCGCTTCCTGTGATATATCCGCGGACGATGCATTCGATTGGAAGCATCTTTAATTTGCGGCACATCATGCTGTTTCCGTCAAATTTTTCCTGCTGGAAGTATTCCGGCATATCTTTTACATCAACAGAAATCATATGGTTTGGCACGATGTCTTCTGTCATATCAAACCAGAACTTGGACATCTGAGTCAGAACAGTTCCTTTTTTTGTAACGTCATTTTTTAAAATCACATCAAAACAGCTGATACGATCTGTAGCAACCATGATCAGGCTGTCGCCGTTATCATAGATCTCACGTACTTTACCTTCTTTGATCGGTTTTAATTCTTCCATTATTATTACCTCGCTTATCCAGTGTTAAAAAGTTATAGGAAATCAGAATTCCTTTCTCTATATAATATACGGTAAAACGAGGAAAAAATAAAGACCGGATTTGCATTCAGTAAAAACCTGTTGTATATACGGCAAACCAATCAGAAATTCTTAGAAAAAGGATTGGGGGAATTTTTTGAGAAGAAAGGGAAAGTTTCTTTGGGCGGTGATGGAGAACTGCTGCACCTACGAGGCCTTTTTTTATTGAAATTGATTTTGAAAAGAAAAAGAAACGTGGTATCATAAAATATAAAGCTGAAAAAATGAGGTGATAATTTATGAAAGCAGTCAGCATCATATCCAGGGGCAGTTATCACATTGGAGGGAAAAAAGTAACCATTGAAGGAAGCGCTCCGATTGAGACTAGATTCTGGCCGGGCGGACCTCCGGTAACGTATGATCCCAACGGCGATTTTCAGGCTGGTCAGATGTATGTCCAGTATACAAGACTGGAACATCCGGTCGTGCCATATCCGGTCTGTATGATCCATGGCGGCGGAGCTACCGGCGCATTGTGGGAGAGCACCCAGGACGGAAGACCGGGATGGGAATTTCGGTTTCTGCAGAACGGATTTAACGTTAATGTTTCCGATGGAGTGGAGAGAGGGCGTTCCTCCTGGGCGCAGTTTCCGGAGATCAACGAGGGACCGCCTATGTTTAACAGCTACGGCGAACGGTGGACTACCTACCGGCTGGGACCAAAACCGGGAGTTCCCTATGAGGGAAGCCGCTTTGATTACAGCAGATATGATCAGTTTATGAAGCAGCATGTGCCGAGATGGACCACATCCAATGCTATGGTTCAGGCGGCGTACGATGAGTATTTTGCCAGCATGAAAGAGGGAATGATCGTGCTTGCCCACAGCCAGGGCGGATTGTTTTCTCTGGAAGCAGCGCTTAAAAATGCGGAAAATATAAAGGGAATCATCATGCTGGAAAGTTCTTCTGATCTGGATGTTGATAAGGTGGATGTATCGGTTTTTCGAGACATTCCATTCTTGTTTGTATATGGTGACTTTCTGGGAGAAGAATACTGCATTGATGGTTATAAATGGCCTGGCGCTTTTGCCTGGGAAGGCAGCATGCGAAATCTTCATCACAGACTTCTGGAAATGGGTGGAGACAGCACCTGGATGTCATTGCCTGAGCTTGGCATTTACGGTAATACCCATGCGCTGATGATGGAAGACAACAGTTATGAAATTGCTGATCTGATCTGTGACTGGATCAAGGAACATGTAAAAGCATAATAAAGGAGAGTCAGAACATGGACTACAGAAGCAGCAGAATCATAACAAGCGTTATGAACAGAGAGAAGATTAAGATTGCATATCTTGCAAAGCAATTTCATGTTTCGGAGAGAGTGGTTCGAAAGCTGGTTCGTGAATTAAATGAGGAATTGAAAGAGCAGGGTCTTCCTTCATTAAAAATTGACAGTAAAGGTGTAGTCGATTTTGAAGAAAGAAATCAGTGTCTCTATGAAAATCTGAAAAAATTTCTGAATCATGTGGATTTTTACATTTACCGGTTAAATTCTTCAGAGCGCAAAACCATTTGTGCAATGATCCTGATGAACAGCGAAGGTTATGTGACAGCGGCAGAATTATCAGAGCGTCTTGAGATCAGCAGAAATACAGCCATAGCGGATCTCAACGAATTAAAAGACTGGTTCTCTTCTAATCAGATGGAGTTAAGTTCACAGGTTCAGAAAGGATATAAAGTCAAAGGGAAAGAAGACAATATCCGGAATGGAATCCTGAAGTTAATCGAACTGAATCCGGATTATTCCAATTATGAAAACGGTGAGGTCTGGGATGTCTTTAATCATCTTCTGCTCCAGGAACTGGAATATGAAAAAAGGATGCCGGTCATTCAGAAAATTGTGTCCGAAGAAGAAGGACATTATAATTTTTATTTCTCAGATTTCTCTTTTATGGAGACCGTATTTGAAATACTGATCCTGGTAAAACGATTATCGAAAGGAAAGGTTATGGAAGACACGGATGAATCCATAAAAAGAAGTTCCAAATACCCTTTTAGTGAAGGAATTCTTAATCGGATAGGAGAGGCTTTTTCCATAGAGATTCCGGAATCAGAAAAGAAAAAGTTTGTCCAGTGTCTTCGGAGAAAAAGTTATCTGAAAAGCAGCACAAAAAATGTGGATGAAATTGCGCTTCCGGTTATTATCGGGGAAGCAATCTATCATATTTCAGAAAGTTTTAATATCAGCTTTTATCTGGACTTTGGCCTGTATGATGTATTGGTGGACCATATGAAATCTGCCATTTACCGGGCCAGATCCGGAGAATATCTGAGAAATCCTTTTGGAAGTGAAATTGAGACAAAGTATCCTGAAGTGTTTCGCGTGGTAGACGAATGTGTTAAGCCATTGGAAAAATATATAGGAAAACAGTTTCAGAAAGATGAGATTTCATTTCTGGCAATGTATTTTGCCTCTATGATCGAAAAACAGAAAATGGAGCAGACAAAAGAGCAGAAAGTTCCGGTCATGCTGGTCGGAGCCATGGGAAGAGGAACCATGAAACTTTTTGAAACAGAGATGGAACACTTTGATGATATTCTTGAAATTGTGGAAATACGATCTTCTCATGAAAATACCGAGATCAGCCATAAAAACATTCGTATGATCATATCCATGGTTCCTTATCATTCTGAAGGAATCCCCTGTGTTAAAATCAGCGGCCCGATTTTGAAAAAGGATGAAATTTATGACATCCGTATGACGGCCATGGATGTTCTGGAAGAGATGCAGAGAGAGAGGGCATTTCCAGAACAGGAAACAAAAGATCTTACGTTGAAAAAAGAAGGGGAATCTTTCCTGAAAGAAGACGGTATTTTGCTGAATGCAGAGGCAGAAAACTGGGAGGAGGCAGTGCGGATTTCCGGAAGACTTCTTTACAGGACCGGAATGGTGAAAGAATCTTATATTGAAGCAATGGTAGATATCATACGCGAAAACGGGGATTATGTTGTGATTTATCCGGATCTTGCAATTCCTCATGCGGAAGCGGAAAAAGGCGCGCTTAAAGAAGGAATCAGTTTTGTAAGGTTAAAGAAACCTGTCTGCTTTTTAGATCATAAGGATAAATCAGTTACTTATGTTATCGGATTAAGTGTACTAAATGCAGACAGTATCAATGATATATTGTATAACCTTGTCAAAATGTTCAGCAATGATGCATTCAAAGAAAAATTAAATGCAATCAAAACAGAAAAAGAAATGTATGAGCTGATCCGGGACAAGATTTAGAAAGAGGAAGTTATGTGCGGGAGATATTATGAAGATGAAAAAAGCATCCGGTCACTGAAGACATTTGCAAATCATTTGGAAGAGGAAGAAGCAGGCTGGCAGGAACGTGATGTGACGCCGGCGCAGACAGCTGTCGTATTATGCCGTGAAAACGATCATATCGCAGGCCGACGCATGCTATGGGGATTTCCGGGATTCCATGGGAAGGGGTGCATCATCAATGCCAGAGCGGAAAGCGCAGTGGAAAAGAAAATGTTTCGGGACAGTGTGCTGCACAGAAGATGTGTGATCGCGGCAAAGGGATTTTACGAATGGTCTAAAGCCAGAGAGAAATACACCTTTGAGCGGAAGGATTCCGATGTACTGTTTCTGGCAGGCTGCTTCAAAATGCAGGAAGGGCAGGAATGCTTTGTGATTCTGACGACCCAGGCCAATGCGTCTGTGGAACCGGTTCATGACCGGATGCCGCTGATTCTGGAACGGGAAGAAGTGGAAACATGGATCCTGGATGATAAGGCGGCAGAGTATTTGCTGCACAAAATGCCGGTTCTGCTGGAACGCAGCACAGAATATGAACAGCTGAGTTTCTTTTAACCAAAGGAAGGATGAAGAAAAGCAAAAATAGTTTTGATGTTTATAATTCGGATATAAAAAAGGGACACCGCATTTGGTGTTCTTTTTTTATTACTGTGAAACATTAACTTTCAGGTAGCCAAAAAAGCGCAGACTACTCCCTGATAAATTTTAATGTCTTTTTAAACTTAACTGGAAATCTTATGAGGCAACGACAGGAGCTTCCCAGCCAAGCGCTTTTAGCTTTTTGAGATATGCATGGATCTTACGTTCCTTATTGAACTGATTATAGTATGAAGTGCTATAATAAAGTTGTAACGAAAGTGGCTAATAAGATATACTAAAAACA
>ERZ1643250.156-NODE-156-length-84716-cov-17.280412_pt1 | contig 84716 bp, 79 predicted proteins | sample MGYA00579262_ERZ1643250 | MGnify/ENA primary metagenome ERZ1643250 (study PRJEB29033, sample SAMEA4952265) | chicken gut metagenome | biome: Broiler Chicken; feature: Gastrointestinal Tract; material: Caecum | place: Ireland | collected 2018 | study: Broiler... | reverse complement strand
TGGTCGTTCCATAGAACAGAGTGAGATGGAACTTCCAAGACACAACGCAAGGTCAGAGAGATTCACATTAAATGTCAGCATGTGTGCAGTTTTGAAGGTACAGCGCAAGTCAATGCCAAAGCAGAGGAAAATCTGTTGAAGCGTTGACTTTTTTTATTTCAGAGAAATATGGATGTAAGGGGGAATTTTATGGCAGGACAGATACGTGACATGACAAAAGGAGCGCCGGGAAGGCTGATCCTGGTATTTGCGATACCGCTGATGTTGGGGAATATCTGCCAGCAGTTATATACTATGGTGGATACGATCGTGGTAGGTCAGGTAGCCGGTGTGCAGGCACTGGCAGCTCTTGGAGCAGTGGAATGGATTATGTGGATGGTGCTTGGAGTTTCTACAGGAGCAACACAGGGATTCTCCATCTTGATTTCTCAGCACTATGGAGCAAAGAAATGGGATCTGCTGAAAAAAGCTGTGGCAAGAAGCTATATATTGACAGCGGCAGTGGCTGTGATCCTTCTGACCGTAAGCCAGGTGTTCGCTCACTGGATACTGATATTTTTGAACACACCGGACAATATTATCGGAATGTCGCTTCTGTATCTGAGGATCGTATTCTGCGGAATTCCCGTAGTCGCGGCATATAATATTTTTGCGGCTGTACTGAGGGCTCTGGGAAACAGCAGAACTCCATTGATTGCTATGGTTATTGCGGCGTCGATCAATGTAGTGCTTGATCTGCTTTTTGTGGCTGAATTTCGTTGGGGAGTAGCCGGAGCTGCCATTGCCACAGTGATCGCACAGGCGTTTTCTGCGCTTTACTGTTTTCTGGCAGTCAGAAAAATAGAAATTGTGCGTGTATCCAGAGAGGACTTCCGAAAAATCGCCGGACTGGATCAAAAGCTTTTGAAACTGGGAGCGCCTATTCTCTTTCAGGACGCGATTATTTCCATAGGAGGTCTTGTAGTACAGTTTGTAGTCAACGGCTACGGATTTCTGTTTGTGGCCGGATTTACCGCCACCAATAAACTTTATGGAATCTTGGAGATGGCGGCGATTTCCTACGGATATGCTATCGTCACTTATGTGGGACAGAATCTTGGCGCCGGTAAGATCAGACGTATATGGAAGGGCGTACATGTCAGCGCCGGACTGGCTTTTCTTACCTCCGCCGTAATTTCCCTTATTATGTTTGTTCTAGGCAGACATATCCTGATGCTCTTCATTTCCGGAGATCCTTCAGAAACACAGCAGGTTCTGGCCATAGCCTGGAAATATCTTTCTATTATGGCAGCCTGCCTTTGCATTTTGTATTTTCTTTATGTTTACCGCTCTGCCCTGCAGGGACTGGGAAATACAATGATTCCTATGCTCAGCGGTGTGATCGAATTCTTTATTCGTATTGGTGTGGCGCTTTTCCTGCCTCTTGTAATGGGAACAAATGGGATTTTCTATGCGGAAATCGCCGCATGGACCGGGGCGGCAGTCCTTCTGGCAGTCAGCTATTACGTTTCTATGCGAAAATACTAGCGTGAGCGTATAAGGGGACAATACGATATGGTTCCCTGTATACTGACCGAAAAGTCAACTTAGAATGGAAAAATGAAATTGTGAAATAACAATAAAAATTATGTGAAAACACTTGCATTTTAGTGAGAATTTGACATAATAGAGATAGAAAATCAAAGAAGGGAGTGACTGCCGATGGACATTCAGTTGTCGGATGAAGTCTCGCAGGCGTATCTTTCAGAGGTGGGCGACATCCTCCGAAATAAGGAGTTTTTATCACTTAGCCTCTATGAGCATCATCAGTGGACAACTCGCTTTATGCACAGTATTAATGTTTCTTATATATCATGGAAGCTGGCAAGGAAGTTTGGCTGTGATGAAAAGGTAGCTGCAAGAGCCGGTCTTTTACATGATTTTTGTCCATATGATTTTCGTAAAAAAACGCCTACAGGAGAGCATCAGGCATTTTATCATCCCAAAGCAGCGGCTGAGAACAGCGAAAGAGTATTTGAGATCAACGAGAAGGAAAGAGATGCGATTCTTTCGCATATGTTTCCCCTGGGACCGATTCCTAAAAACAAAGAAGCATGGATCATCACCATGGCAGACAAAATATGTGCTACATTGGAAGGATGTCATATCGCGATCGCACTGGCCAGACGCAACCGCGTGGTTGTGGTATCTGCCTCCATGTAAAGAAAATCCGCCGGAACAGAACCTGGTTCTTCCGGCGGATTTTTAACGTATGCTCTATCAGTTTTAAGAATCCACTAAAGACTGCAGAGGGATAAAATCATCCGGCAGATCCGCTGACAGAGATATTTTTTTATGTGTGAAAGGATGAAAAAATTCTAATTTCCAGGCATGAAGGGCAGCTCTGTGAAAAAGGGGACAGGCATTTATGTCCTCGCCGCCTCCATACAGGCTGTCTCCAAGGAGAGGATGCCCAAAAGCTGCCATATGCACACGGATCTGGTGTGTACGTCCTGTTTCCAGCCGCAGCGTAATAAGAGACCATTCAGGCGTACTGCAAAATGTATGATAGTGTGTGACGGCAGGTTTGGGAAATGCTTTCAGATCACTAAGTTCTGCTTTCGTACCTGCTCCATCCGTCCCGGCTGCGTGAAAGTCGGATGCAGCGGTTTTAACAGCCTGCATTTTTAATGGGTTACAGGGATCCTGTATCATTGGAAAAGAAATTGTATGCCAGCTTTTTTCTTTATCAGCAGGAAGATAGCCGGATACTGCGGCAAGATATTGTTTCAGCAGCCTTCCTTCGTTTCTTTGTTTCTGAAGAAGCGAGGCGGCCGGCCTGTTTTTGGCAAAAAGAACAATACCGGAGGTTTCTTTGTCAAGGCGGCCGATGGAACGGCAGCAGAACTGCTGTCCCTTCTGGAAAAAGTATGAAAACAGTTGATTGGAAAGGGTATCGTTATAATGTTTTCCAGAGGGATGCACAGGAACTCCGGCCGGTTTATTTACTGCGATCAGATCGGCATCTTCATAAAGAATAGCGGGCATGATCATATCTGAAGGAGGCGGGACCAGGTGGGAAGAGTTGGTATTTTCCTCCTCAAGGCAGACAGTGATAATATCCCCGGCAGAAATTTTCTCTGTGCTGCGGCAGCGTATTCCATTTTTTAAAATACCGTTTTCACTGAATTTTGCCCTGCTGATCTGACGGCGTGTAAGTCCGGCCTTTACGCGGAGAAAATGTTCCACAGAGCCGGTTTCCGCAGAGACAGAGAGTGTGAGATACTGTTTCATAGAATCGTTTCGTCCTTTATCTGATTAAGAGTTTTCTGTCCGCTCAATTTGATACCCCATTTGATACCTTTTGAATTCCAGATAATGCAAGAGAGCCGGAAACACCTGATTTCTCAGACGCTTTCGGCTCTTTCATAGCAGGGGATGAGAGAATCGAACTCCCACCAAAGGTTTTGGAGACCCCTATCATACCATTTGACCAATCCCCTGTATAATATATTCCCAATGGAACACTTCCTTATTATACTCATAAGAGTACTTTTTGTCAAGCGGAGATGGAGGGATTTGAACCCTCGCGCCGGTTGCCCGGCCTACCGCATTTCGAGTGCGGACCCTTCAGCCACTTGGGTACATCTCCGTGTCAACAGTCTTTATTATATATGCTGGAAAAGAAAAGGTCAATTCTTTTTTTCTCTCTTGACAATTGACGTAAAAAGGAGCCTATAATATGATATTATATGGAAAAGAACAAACGGCACAGACAAATTTGCATTACTTTCATTCCGCGTACGTCACGTACGCGCTAAGGAGGAATTATGGATAATAAAAAGAACGCGATCCTGAAAGCGGCGGAAGCGCTGACGGAGAACTATAAAAAAGACGAATTATTTATGCCGAAAAACGGCAGAAACCTGCCGAACCGGGCGGCGGTCATAGATCTGGTAAAGGACCTGAGATCTGTCATTTTTCCCGGATATTTCTGCTCTGATACGGCTGCGGGAATATTCCCGGAACAGTTCAGCACCTATTGTCTCAATGAATATTACGACCGCCTGAAGGAGCAGGTGGAAATTGCTCTTTTATATGCCCGCCAGAAGATGAAACCTGAGGAAGCGGCGGAAATGTCCGAAAATATCTGCATACATTTTATAGAACGTCTTCCGGAGGTACAGCAGAAGCTTTTAAAAGATGTGCAGGCGGGTTTTGACGGAGATCCGGCGGCCAAAAGCAAGGAAGAGATCATTTTTTCCTATCCGGGCGTATTTGCCATCTATGTATACCGGCTGGCGCATATTCTGTATCAGAACCAGGTACCTTATATCCCGAGAATTATGACAGAGTACGCTCACGGAAAAACCGGGATTGACATTAATCCGGGAGCGGAGATCGGGGAGTATTTTTTTATCGATCATGGCACTGGCGTAGTAATAGGAGAAACCACAGAGATCGGCAATAATGTGAAGCTTTATCAGGGAGTTACTCTGGGCGCTTTGTCAACCAGACAGGGACAGCAGCTTGCAAATGTAAAGCGTCATCCCACGATCCGGGATAATGTGACGATTTATTCCAATTCTTCTGTTCTCGGAGGTGAAACCGTTATCGGAGAAAATACGATCATCGGCGGAAACACCTTTATTACGGAATCTATTCCGGCAAATACAAAAGTCAGCGCCAAAAGTCCGGAGCTGGTGATAAAGAAACCCAGAAGCAGTATCTCCAAAACAGATGTCTGGGACTGGGAAAATTGAAAAAAATGGACAGTTTTAGTTGCATTTTATTCCCGGCAGGTGTACACTATAATGTCCGGGATACATATGATAAGCGCAGCGTATCAGAAAAACAGCAGTGTTTTACCGGAAAAAGTCTGTGAACTGCACTTGAAAAGGAGGAAACAGAATGTTAGCACTTGAGAACGTTAGCTGGACGGCAGCGGACGGTGAAGAAATATTAAGAAATATCAGCCTGGAAGTACCGGATGGAAAGATGACAGTGATCACCGGACCAAACGGCGGGGGGAAAACATCCCTGGCGAAGCTGATCGCAGGTCTTATAAATCCCACAGAGGGAAAAATCCTGCTGGATGGAACAGATATTACCGGATGGGATATGACAGAACGGGCGCGCCATGGAATCAGTTATGCTTTTCAGCAGCCGGTGCGCTTTAAGGGACTTACTGTACGCGATCTTCTGGAGACGTCTGCAGAAAAGAAACTGGACAGTGCGGAAGTATGCGGATATCTTGGAGAAGTAGGGCTCTGTGCGGAGGAATACATCGACAGGGTTGTGGACGACAGTCTTTCAGGAGGAGAAGGAAAACGAATTGAGATCGCCACGGTTCTGGCGAGAAAAAATGTAAAGCTGCGCGTCTTCGACGAGCCGGAAGCAGGTATCGACCTGTGGAGTTTTACAAATCTGATCGAAGTTTTTCAGAGACTGAAAAATAAAGGAGGAGAGGCCCTTCTGGTGATCTCTCATCAGGAGCGTATTCTGGAGATCGCGGACCGCATCGTTGTGGTGGACGACGGAAAAATCCGTATCGCAGGCGACCGTCAGGAGGTTCTTCCGCGTCTGCTGGCCCAGGAGAGGGCGGCGCGCTGCCCGAAGGAAGAGGAAAGGAGCTGTTCAAAATGAATAAAATAACAGAAGAAATTCTGAAACAGGTATCCGACTGGAACGGAACTTTTAAAGGCGCGTACAACATACGGGAAGACGGCGGATGTGTGGGAAGACAGTCCTCCGAGAATATAAAAATAGAATCCAAGGCGGACGGTTCCGGTTTGGAGATTCATATCAGCCCCAAGGCACAGAAGGAAACGGTATATATTCCGGCCTGCGTGACAAGGGGAAATGTAAACGATCTGGTATACAATGATTTTTATGTAGGCGAAGGCGCGGACGTAACGATCGTGGCAGGCTGCGGCGTACACACAGATAATGAAGGAGAGGCCGAGCACGACGGCATCCACAGGTTTTTCCTGGAAAAAGGCGCCCATGTTCTCTATAAGGAAAAACATGTGGGGACAGGCACCGGGATCGGTCTGAAGAAGATCAATCCGGTAACGGACATGGAATTAAAAGAAGACGCGGTAATGGAAATGGATACGATCCAGATCGGCGGCGTAGATCTTACAAAACGTTCCACAAAGGCTGTTCTGGGAGCCAGAGCGAAGCTTATCATCCATGAGAGAATCATGACAGACGGAGAAGAGCAGGCGTCGACGGATTTTGAAGTAGAGATGAAGGGGGAGGACTCCGGAGTGGATCTGATCTCCCGTTCAGTGGCAAAGGACCATTCTTATCAGGAATACCATTCAAAGATCCGCGGAAACTGCCGCTGTACCGGACATTCTGAATGTGACGCTATCCTTATCGGAGAAGGCAAGGTAAACGCAGCTCCGGAACTGTTTGCAGGAGATATCGACGCATCCTTGATCCATGAGGCTGCAATCGGCAAGATCGCCGGAGAGCAGATCGTAAAGCTTCGTACACTGGGGCTTACGGAAGAAGAGGCGGAGAAAAAGATCGTAGAAGGATTTCTGCGATAAGCTTTTATACACAACAGACTGCGGGGGAATGCTGTTCCCCTGCGGTACTGCCGAAGCCGGGGACTTCTCAGGCAGAACGGTATTTATGAAAAAATCTGTCAGAGGAGGAGGGAATATGAAAAAAGTAATTGTGATCGGAAGTCCCGGAGCCGGAAAAAGTACTTTTGCAAGAAAGCTGAAGGAAAAAACAGGGCTTCCGCTTTGGTATCTGGATATGATATGGCATAAACCGGATAAGACAAACATTTCGCGGGAAGAGTTTGATGAAAGACTTCAGGAGATCATCCGAGGAGAACGCTGGATCATCGATGGAAATTACCTGCGCACCCTGGAAGTAAGACTTCAGTCCTGCGACACAGTATTTTTGCTGGATTACCCTCTGGAAATCTGTCTGGCAGGAGCGGAGGCCAGGATCGGAAAGACAAGAGAAGATATGCCCTGGATGGAAACAGAATTTGATGAGGAGTTCCGCCAGTGGATACTTGATTTTTCAAAAGATCAGCGTCCTGTGATATATGGACTGCTGGAAAGATACCGGAAGATCAGGAGAATTTATATTTTTCATTCCAGAGAGGAAAGTGAGAGCTGGTTTTCACAGATTCCTGACGATATAGGCGGTCTATAAGACGCAATTCAAAAAATTAAAAAAATTTCAAAAAATCTGTTGACAAACGAAGCAAAGTATTATATACTTATTATCGTTGTAGCGAACAGCACAGAACACAGCGATCTGCGGGTGTAGTTCAATGGTAGAACACCAGCCTTCCAAGCTGGATACGTGGGTTCGATTCCCATCACCCGCTCTTATGCGATAGTGGCGTAGTTGGTAACGCGCGACCTTGCCAAGGTCGAGACCGCGGGTTCGAGCCCCGTCTATCGCTCTTGTAGGCCAGGACAGATGTCCTGGCTGTTTTGTTATATCCGGATAGTTTAAAGACGTAAACCGGACTTTCTTTAACGCAGGCGAAAACGAGAAAAAATCATAAATAAAAAGGAGGAATCAAAATGCCGGTACCGACACCGCACATCCAGGCGAAAAAAGAGGAGATCGCCAGATCCGTATTAATGCCGGGAGATCCGCTGAGAGCGAAATATGTAGCGGAGAATTTTCTGGAGGCTCCTCATCTGGTCAATGAAGTGAGAAATGTTTATGCCTATACCGGAACCTATAAGGGAAAAAAGATTACGGTAATGGCCAGCGGAATGGGAATGCCTTCTATCGGAATTTATTCTTATGAGCTCTACAATTTTTATGATGTGGAAAATATCATAAGGATCGGGTCAGCCGGAGCCTATACAGAAAATCTGGCGGTCTATGACGTGGTTCTGGCAGACAGCGCCTGGAGCGCTTCCAGTTACGCCAGGGTTCAGAACGGATGCGAAGAGGAAGTGATGTATCCCTCTCCGGAGCTGAATGAGAAGATCCGCAGGGCGGCCGGCATTACAGGCATAGGATTAAAAGAGGTCCGGGTTCATTCTTCTGATGTATTTTATGCAGCAGACAATGTTGACGATTTTCGGGAAATTTACCGGAAGCACCAGTGCCAGTGTGTGGAGATGGAGAGTTTTGCCCTGTTCCACAACGCCAATGTATCCGGAAAAAAAGCCGCATGTCTGCTTACAATCTCAGATTCCTTTGTAACGCATGAGGAGCTGTCCTCTCTTGCAAGACAGGAGTCCTTTGAAAATATGATGAAGGTAGCCCTGGAAGCCTGTATTTTATAACTTACAGAAAAAAGGCGGCGCAGACAGCTCTCTTTAGGCCGTAGCCCGTGAAAAAAGAAGTATCAGCATCCTGTAGGGAGGAAGAGATACTTCTTTTTTATTTCCGGAGTTTTTACGTCTATCCGTTACGCTTCCTGGCTTTCCCGGTCTACAAGACCATAGAAGGTGAAAAGATAAAGGCCGCACAGCCCCACAAGACCATAGATGATCCTGGAGATCCAGCTCATGCTTCCGAAAAGCAGAGATACAAGATTCAGGTTAAAAAATCCGATCAGCCCCCAGTTTATCGCGCCGATCACGGCAATAGTTAAAGCAAAGTACTGTAAAAATTTATTTCCCATAAGTCACCATCCTTTCATGCCTTTATTATCCCAAACTCATAAAAAAATATTCGCAGCAAATTTTGAAAAATGCTGCGAATATAAAGAAAAACAAACTATTTCAGTTAAGCTGTAAGATCTGAGAGGTTACAGTTCCTCCGCCCAGACTGAAGGCTTCTCCTGCCTGAAGGGTAACGTCAGACTCATCGATCAGGGAAAATGCCTGACAGACGGTGACTGCCTGTCCGGGCTGGACTTCTGCCATAAACTGGTCGATGGCCTCATCGTTTCCTTCCGGTATGGCGGCGCTTAATGCCTGACCGTTCTGGTAAGCCTGAAGACTTACGTCCACCATAGCGCTGGAGGCCGAAGTTCCGTTGTTGCTGTAATCATAATACACCAGCAGGCAGGGCGCTCCGGAATAATCCTTGCTCACCCTGTGCTGCTTGTAATGGATCGTGAATTTCTCATTGCTCATATCAATGGTGTCTCCGGAAGCAGCCTGAGGAGGCTGTGCAGTATTGCTGTTCTCTGCGTTTTCCATTTCCGCAAGAGAAGTATTGATCTCGTCCTGAACATCAGTAAAGTTTGCGGACATCATCTTTGCCGTGTTTTCGTCAAGAGAGACGATTTTCCAGGTATCTCCTGCTTTGATCAGAGGATAGCTGATATCGGTTTCCGCAAAGCTGTCCTGGACGGAAGATGCTTTTTTCTCCAGAAGAGAAGCAAGCTTCTGCTGCGTTTCCTCCTCGGTGAGCGTTTCTCCCGAAAAGGCAGTGGAAACGATCTGTTTCAAAAATTCAGTGATCGTTTCTCTGTAAATATCCGACCCGTCGATATATTTTACATGCACCGTTACATTTGCGGTTCCGTTGAGGATACTGAAGGTTGTCTTTTTGATATCAAAATCCATTTTCTGATTGACGGCGCTGAAGAAATTGGTATATGCGGCGTTTGTGATATCCGCATTGTCAAGAACCGTCAGATCGCTGTTCTGCAAAAGAGAAGACATCCCATCAAAATCCATGGCTTTTACATCTTCCAGAAAACGCTTTACCGTGTTGACCGGCTGCTGGCGCTGCCAGAAATAAAAGCCGGCCCCTGCCGCGGCGGCCAGGATAAGAACGATCAGGAAAATGATCAGTCCTTTTTTCTTTTTCTTCCTTTTTTTCAGCACAGGAAGAGGCGCTGTATGACTGTTATCCGGATTGATCCCGGTGGAATCCGGCAATGGCTCCGTTTCGGAATAAGTCTGCTGATTCATAACTCCTCCTTGTCTTATTTATCATCTTTTGTCTGCCGGAAGGAACGCGCCGGCATACGAAAATGTTACCAGCTTATTATAACAGAGTAGTACGCTTTTTGACAAGGTGATTTCCATTTGCGGGAGGTTCTGTTCTTAATATGCAACCGCAGATTACAGCCGGGAAATCCCTGGCGGATAAAATGAAAGGGAATACCGGAGAGAATTTCCGGTATCCGTGCATGGATCTGAGCGGAAAAACACAAGTGATATAAATTCTGAAAATGATTGACAATATAGAAACGGGAGGCAGAAATATGGTAAAAAGATACAGACACTATTTCAAATCAGAAGCGGACGGACTGAGAATTTCTGTTTTGACCATCTGTCCGGATATGCCGCCGTACAGAGGAATCCTGCAGATAGTTCATGGGATGAGCGAATATAAAGAAAGATACGAGCCGTTTATGGAATATATGGCGGAGAGAGGATATATGACGGTGATCCATGACCACAGGGGACATGGACAGAGTGTGAGATCAGGCGACGACCTGGGATATATGTACGGAGGAGGAGCGGAGGCTGTCCTGAAGGATATTCAAACGGTAAATTCCGGGATCAGGAAAAAGTTTCCGGATCTGCCGCTGATTCTTATGGGACACAGTATGGGATCTCTGGCTGTGAGAGCCTTTGCCGCCGCACATGACGATTGTATGAATATGCTGATCGTCTGCGGATCTCCAAGCAACAGAAAAGCGAAAATCTTCGGGACTGCACTGGCAAGAGCAGAAGGAAGTATTCTGGGGTTCCGCCACAGAAGCAAACTGCTTGAGCTTTTGTCCTTTGGCGGATATGCGGCGAAATTCCGTGGAGAGAAAAACAGAAATGCGTGGATATGCTCAGACCCGGAGGTTTATCAGGATTACACAAAATCCGAGCTCTGCGGCTTTACTTTTACGGACGACGGATATCTTGCCCTGTTCCAGCTTATGAAACGGGCTTACGACCTGTCACACTGGAAATGTACGAATCCGAAGCTTCCGATATTGTTTTTAAGCGGAGCGGAGGACCCTTGTATGGGAAACGTACGGAAGTTTGCGGCTTCCGTCCAGAATATGAGAAAGGCCGGGTACCGTGATGTAAAAGGAAAGCTGTACAGGGGAATGCGTCATGAAATCCTCAACGAAAAGGGAAAAGAGCAGGTTTATCATGATATTGCCGTTTATATCCGGAAGAAGGGACTATGACAGAGTCGTCTTTCCTTATGTCTGGAATAGACAGGGATGTTTTCGTCCATACTAACGCTATAAATATTTGCGGAAAAGGAGAAAACATATGCGAAAATGGAGGATGGCTTTCGTCCTGGCGGCAGTCTGTGCTTTTTGTATTACAGGCTGCGGCTCTGACAGAGACTGGAGCGAAGAAAAAGGAGAACTGGTGAAAGCGGGAAAGAGTCAGTCTTTCTTTGTCCTTGACCGGAAAGTAAGGGATTGTTATAATGAATTTATTGTGAAAAAAGAAATTTAACCGGAGGAGAACAAATGAGAGCAAGCGGGGTTTTGATGCCTGTGTCCAGTATTCCTTCAGAGTTCGGGATCGGGTGTTTTTCTAAAGAGGCTTATGATTTTGTAGATCAACTTGCCGCAGCCGGACAGAGATACTGGCAGATACTTCCTATGGGGCCTACCGGATATGGAGACTCTCCCTATCAGTCCTGTTCCACTTTTGCTGGGAATCCATATTTTATTGACCTGCAGACATTAATAGAAGACGGGCTTTTGACGCAGGAAGAATGTGAATCCTGCGACTGGGGAGGGAGCCCTTGTTATGTGGATTATGAAAAGATCTACCAGTCCAGATTCCTGCTTCTGCGAAAAGCATATGAGAGAAGCGATCTGAGAGAGAACAGGGAGTATGAGGAGTTTGTCAGGCAGCAGGGCCACTGGCTTTTGGACTATGCCCTTTTTATGGCTATAAAAGACGCCCGGGGAGGAAAAAGCTGGGCGGACTGGCCGGAAGAACTGCAGGATCACCAGTCATACGCCGTAGAGCAGGCTCGGACGGAGCTGAAAGATGAAATTGATTTTTACTGTTTTCAGCAGTACCTTTTCTCTGTACAGTGGATGAAACTGAAGGCATATGCCAATGAAAAAGGGGTGTACGTTATCGGAGATGTACCGATCTATGTCGCTCCTGACAGTTCAGATGCCTGGGCGAATCCGGAGCTGTTTCAGTTTGATGAGAATTACCGCCCCAAGGCGGTAGCCGGATGTCCTCCAGACGCTTTTTCCGCAACAGGGCAGTTGTGGGGAAATCCTCTTTACCACTGGAGAAAACATAAAGAAGAGGGATATCTGTGGTGGACAAGAAGAATGATCCGGTGCATGGAATTTTACGACGTAGTGAGAATCGATCATTTCCGTGGCTTTGACGAGTACTATTCAATTCCATACGGCGATAAAACAGCAGAAAACGGTCATTGGGAAAAAGGACCCGGTCTGGAGCTGTTCCATGTGCTGAACAGCAGGATCGAAGATCTGAGAGTCATTGCGGAAGATCTTGGTTTTCTTACGGAAAGCGTCTTCAAAATGGTAAGAGAGAGCGGATATCCCGGGATGAAAGTTCTTCAGTTTGCTTTTGATGAAAGCGAAAGCAGTTGTTACCTTCCTTACAAATATGAGAAAAACTGCGTGGTGTACACGGGAACGCATGATAACGAAACCACCAAGGGCTGGCTGGCCGGCCTGAACAGCCATGACAGTTCTTTTGTTAAGGAATACATAGACTGTACCGGGAAAACTCCGGAGGAATGCGTATGGGGGCTGATCCGCGCGGCGCAGGCAAGCGTGGCGGATCTCTGCGTTATCCCGATACAGGATTATCTCTGTCTTGGAAATGAAGCCAGGATGAATACGCCTTCCACTCTCGGGGATAACTGGAAATGGAGGGTTGCAAAAGGACAGGTCACGGAAAAACTTCTGGAACGGATCAGGAGTCTGACAGCTCTATACGGCCGATTGTAGAACGCAGGAAATATGATTGTAAAAATACAAGTGGATATGGCTGTCAGCAAAAAAGAATACATACGCGGACGATAAAAGGAGAGACAAATGGAAGATAAGAAGAAAGAGGAAGAACTGATACAGGAGGAAACGGCAGTACAGCCTGAAGAAAGCGGGGAAGAAAAAGAAGAGCAGACGGAAACCCATCAGGGAGGACTTCCTATGAGAAGCTGCGTGCTGATGCTTCTGGCAGGTCTGTATCTTCTGTATACAGGGTATAAACTCTGTCAGAATGTCCTCAATGGAGTAGAGGGCGGAAACTGGGGATTTTTTGCCGCAGGCGTAGGATTCCTGATCGTAGGAGCTGTGATGCTTTTTATTGCGGGAAAGAATTATCTGAGAAGAGAGAAGGAGAAAAAAGAAGCTCAGGAGAAGGAAATCCAGAATAATCCTCTGCCAAAGGAAGAACCGGAGGAAAGAAAAACGATGAGTATTGCAGAAAGGGCAAGGCTGGCCCAGAATCTTTCCGACAGGGAGGAAGAAGAAACAGAAGAGAACCGGGAGGGTACAGAAGAAAAGATACAGGATGCTTCCGGCGAAAACACTGCAGAATAAAAAAGCCGCAGACGTTCATTTACGAACGTCTGCGGTGTTTTTTTGACCGGCGTGTCTTTTTGCGGGATTTTCCCGATGCGTTGGGATTATGAAGACTGGACCAGCAGAAAAGCTGGACAAGAAGGATCCCTATCAGGGCTCCGATACTGTCGAAACCTACGTCCCTGATCCCGGGTGTCCTGCCGGAAACAAAGGACTGGTGATACTCGTCAAGTCCGGCAAAACCTACGCAGATGATCCCTGCCAAAAGAAAAAGCCAGAAGCCTCTGATCCGGTATACATACAGCGGAAAAGAAATGGCGATGGCAAGCAGGCAGTATTCTGTCATATGAGCGGCCTTCCGCACATAGTAGTGGATGGATTCCGCTTCATATGCCAGTTCATCGTAGCTTTTTCCTGTATTTAAAAGTTCATTTTTCGTTTCAACGATCTGATAGCTGATCTTGTAGCTTAATTCCCCGGACACCTCCCCTGTCTGGGCGGAAAATGAAAAAATAATGTACATCATCAGCAATGCGGGAAGAAACGAAAGAGGTTTCAGTAAAGTAATTAAGATTTTCATGGGTATTAATATAGCATGTGGAAATTGAATTGTAAAGAGCCTGAAAAGCAGAGCTGAAAGACAAAGCCCCAAAAACAGGGTAGTCATAAAAACAAAACCATGGTACAATAGAAAAAGTTGAATTTAAAAAGAACGCAAGACCTGAATTTTCCGGGTGAAAGGAGGCGCACATGAGCGCAGCAGATACCATTTTTATTAACATGTGCAGAGACATCATTGACAACGGAACCAGCACTGAAGGAGAAAAGGTGCGGCCTGTATGGGAGGACGGAACACCGGCTTACACCATTAAAAAATTCGGCGTTGTAAACAGATACGATCTCCGGAAAGAATTTCCGGCGCTGACACTGAGAAAGACCGCTTTGAAGAGCGCCATGGACGAAATTTTATGGATCTGGCAGAAAAAATCCAATAATATCCATGATCTTCACAGCCATATCTGGGACAGTTGGGCGGATGAAACAGGATCTATCGGAAAAGCGTACGGATATCAGATGCAGGTGAAGCATCAGTATAAAGAGGGAATGATGGATCAGGTGGACAGAGTGCTGTACGACCTGAAGAATAATCCTTACAGCCGCCGTATTATGACAAATATTTATGTGCATCAGGATCTCCATGAGATGCATCTTTATCCCTGCGCCTATTCCATGACTTTCAATGTAACAAAGGAACCCGGAAAAGATAAGCTTACTTTAAACGCTATTTTGAATCAGCGCTCCCAGGATATCCTGGCGGCAAACAACTGGAATGTATGCCAGTACTCCATTCTTCTGATGATGTTCGCCCAGGTATGCGGCATGGAGGCGGGAGAACTGGTTCATGTGATCTCTGACTGCCATATTTATGACAGGCATATCCCTATCGTTGAGGAACTGATCAAAAGGACGCCTTATCCCGCGCCTGTGGTAAGGCTGAATCCTGAGGTCAGGGACTTCTACGATTTTACGACAGACGATCTGATCGTGGAAAATTATCAGACCTGGCCGCAGATCAAAAACATTCCGATAGCCATTTAAGGAGGAACGAGCAAAATGAAGTTAATCGTGGCAGTAGATAAAAACTGGGGAATAGGAAAAGACAACAAGCTTCTCGTAAGTATTCCGGCGGATATGAAAATGTTCCGCCAGGAGACAACCGGAAAGGTGGTTGTCCTGGGAAGAAAGACTCTGGCCACTTTTCCGGGAGGACTTCCTTTAAAAAACAGAACAAACATCATTCTTACAGGAAATAAAGACTTCAAAGCGAAAGACGCGGTTATAGTACATTCTATTGAGGAACTTCTGGAAGAAATAAAAAAATATCCCTCCGATGAGGTATATTGTATTGGCGGAGACAGTGTGTACAAACAGCTTCTGCCCTACTGTGACACCGCGATCGTGACGAAAATCGACTTTGCCTATGAGGCGGACCGCTATTTCCCGAATCTGGATGAGATGCCTGAGTGGAAGATTACCGGAAGAAGCGAGGAACAGACATATTTTGACCTGGAATATGAATATGTTACTTATGAGAGGCTGAGCTGAGGCAGGAATCCAAAAAACAATGTAAAAGCGAAAAGACTGTGACAGAGAAAAAGGATTTCATCCCGGAACATTCCGGAACGAAATCCTTTTTTAAAACTCTTTATTTGATTTCCTGGATCCATCCTTCCGGAGCCTCGATGCGGCCCATCTGGATGCCTGTCAGCGTATCGTAAAGCTTTCTGGTCACAGGTCCCATCTCGTCCATTCCGGAGGGGAAGCAGATTTCCTGGCCGTGATTTACGATCTTTCCTACAGGGGAGATAACAGCGGCGGTTCCGCACAGACCGCATTCCGCGAAATCTTTTACTTCGTCAAAGTAAACCTCGCGCTCTTCCACTTCAAGACCAAGATAATGTTCTGCAACATAGACCAGAGAACGGCGTGTAATGGAGGGAAGAATACTTCCTGATTTGGGAGTGACAACCTTATTGTCCTTTGTGATAAACAGGAAGTTGGCTCCGCCGGTTTCCTCAACTTTTGTCCTGGTAGCCGCGTCAAGATACATATTTTCGTCATATCCGTTGCGGTGCGCTTCCATGATCGCGTGCAGGCTCATGGCATAATTCAGACCTGCTTTGATGTGACCGGTTCCATGGGGCGCGGCGCGGTCAAAGTCAGAGACACAGATAGTCAGAGGTTTGATGCCGCCTTTAAAGTAGGGGCCCACCGGAGTTGTGAATACACGGAACTGGTATTCATCCGCTGGCTTTACGCCAATGACGGGATTGGAGCCGAACATATAGGGACGGATATAAAGGGTAGCGCCGGAGCCGTAAGGCGGCACATAGGCTGCGTTGGCTTTTACTGTGTCGATCACTGCCTGTACGAAACGATCCTTAGGAAATACGGGCATTTCAAGCCTTTTTGCGGAATTTTCCATACGTTCTGCGTTCAGGTCAGGGCGGAAAGTTACAATGCGTCCGTCTTCGGTTGTATATGCCTTCATTCCTTCAAAGACAGTCTGCGCATACTGAAGAACGCCGGCACATTCATTGATCACTACATTTGCGTCCTTGGTCAGACGGCCTTCATCCCAGGAGCCGTCTTTAAAATCAGATACATAACGATAATCGGTCTGTACATATCCGAAACCAAGATTACCCCAGTCAATGTTCTTTTTTTCCATAATTTTTTCCTCCTCGCATGGTAACTTGAATTCTTTTCATTTATCTTAGCACTTTTGTCCGGCGACTTCAACGAAAACTTGTATTTTACATGTCACTTAGGTATAATGAAACAGATAGAAAATCGAAAACAGGAGGGTAAGAATGTATCGGGAACATACAAAAGTCGTACAGATCGGAAACAGAAAGATCGGGGGAGGAAATCCGATCCTGATCCAGTCTATGACAAATACCAGGACAGACGATATTAAAGCTACAGTGGCCCAGATCCTGGAACTGGAGGCGGCAGGCTGCGAGATCATCCGCTGTGCGGTTCCTGATATGGCCGCTGCCCAGGCGCTTACAGAGATAAAAAAACAGATCCATATTCCTCTGGTGGCGGATATCCATTTTGACTACCGCCTTGCTATTGCGGCAATGGAACACGGCGCGGACAAGATCCGCATCAACCCGGGAAATATCGGCAGCAGAGAGAAGATCAGAGCTGTGGTAAATGTGGCGAAGGAAAGAGGAATTCCGATCCGCGTGGGAGTCAACAGCGGTTCTCTGGAAAAAGATCTTGTAGAAAAATACAGCGGCGTTACTGCCGAGGGGCTGGTGGAGAGCGCTCTGGATAAGGTGAAGATCATTGAGGATATGGGATATGATAATCTTGTCATCAGTATTAAATCCTCAGATGTGCTGATGTGCGCAAAGGCGCATGAGCTCATAGCGGCAAAAACGGACTATCCGCTCCATGTGGGAATCACGGAAGCAGGAACTTTGTATTCCGGAAATATCAAATCGGCGGTAGGTCTGGGGATTATTCTGTATCAGGGAATCGGCGATACGATCCGCGTTTCTCTGACAGGCGCTCCTCTGGAAGAAATAAAGTCTGCAAAAAGGATACTGAAAACACTGGGGCTTCGTAAAGGCGGTGTGGAAGTTGTTTCCTGCCCTACCTGCGGACGTACAAGAATTGATCTGATCGGACTTGCCAACCAGGTGGAATCCATGGTGCAGGATATTCCCCTTGATATTAAAGTAGCCGTTATGGGATGCGTGGTAAACGGTCCGGGAGAGGCAAAAGAAGCGGATATCGGCATTGCCGGAGGAGTAGGCCTGGGACTTTTGATCAAGAAAGGCGAAATCATAAAAAAAGTGCCGGAAGACCAGCTTCTTGCCGTTTTAAGAGAAGAGCTTCTGCACTGGAATGAATAGAAAAGAGGAGAACAGGATGGAAAAAGACTTTTTTGACGTATTTCCAAACCTGAAAATAAAGGAGCCGCTTCAAGAGCTTCTGGATATGGTGCTTGTGACCAGAGTCTCCTGCAATCCGGACAAGACAAGACTGTGGGTCTACATCAAAAGCGAAAGATGGATCCATAAGAAATATATTTTTGAATTGGAGCAGCAGATTGAGAGACAGTGTTTTCCCGGCATTTCCATACAGGTAAAGGTGATTGAAAAGTTCCATCTTTCCCGTCAGTATACGCCGGACAATTTCCTTGAAATTTATCGTTCCAGCATGGAACTGGAACTGAGAAATTATAATATGCTGGAATATAATCTGTTTAAGCGGGCGCAGATCACTTTTACGGAAGACGACAGGATGGATCTGGTGCTTCCGGACTCCGTGATCGCCCGGGAAAAAAGCGAGATCCTGGTGGAATACCTCCACAAAGTATTCTGCGAGCGCTGCGGGATGGATCTGAAAATCGATCTTAAGTTCGCCCAGGCGAAAGAAAGCAAATACCGGAGAAACGCCGTTCTGCAGATCCGCCAGGAAGTGGAAAACGTGCTGAAGCATGCGAAGCTTGACAAGGAAGATACAGGAAAGAACGCAGAGGAAGAAAAGGAGACGGGGGAGAAAAAGCTGCCGTCCAAAGGAAAAAGAGATCAGAAAACCTTCCAGAAAAAGGAACAGCATGGAGATTACCGCGGCAGCTTCCGCAGGGATTCCAACCCTGACGTGATATATGGAAGAGACTTTGAGGGAGAGACGGTTCCTCTGGAAGCGATCACCGGAGAGATGGGAGAAGTGATCATCCGCGGGCAGGTTATGGATGTAGAGGCAAGAGAGATCCGGAATGAAAAGACGATCCTGATATTTCCCGTAACAGACTTTACAGATTCTATTGTAGTGAAAATGTTTCTCCGGAACGAACAGGTACCGGAAATCCGTGAGGAAATAAAAAAAGGCGCTTTTTTAAAGCTTAAGGGAGTCACTACCATCGACCGTTTTGACAGCGAACTGACCATAGGTTCTGTGGCAGGGATCAAGAAGATCGCGGACTTTACCAGCACGCGGATGGATACAAGCCCACAGAAAAGGGTGGAGCTACACTGTCATACGAAAATGAGCGATATGGACGGAGTGACCGATGCCAAAGCCCTGGTAAAGAGAGCCTATGAGTGGGGGCATAAAGCCATCGCCATTACCGATCACGGCGTAGTTCAGGCTTTTCCGGAAGCGAATCACTGCTTTGACGCCTGGGGAGGATGCGTTCCAAAGGATTCGGATTTTAAGGTGCTGTACGGCATGGAAGCCTATCTTGTGGATGATCTTAAGGGAATCGTCACCAACAGCAGAGGGCAGTCTCTGGACGGGCGTTTTGTGGTCTTCGACATTGAGACAACAGGATTTTCTCCGCTGAGCTGCCAGATTATTGAAATCGGAGCGGTTCTTGTGGAAAACGGCGTGATAACAGATCGTTTTTCCACATTTGTAAATCCGAAAGTACCGATACCTTACCGGATCGAGCAGCTTACCAGCATCAATGATGCTATGGTAATGGAGGCGCCCGATATCCAAACGGTCCTGCCGGAGTTTATGGAATTCTGCAAAGGGGCGGTAATGGTAGCCCATAATGCGGATTTTGATATGAGCTTTATCATAGAAAACTGCAGGACGCAGGAGATCCCTCAGGATTTTACTTATGTGGATACTGTGGGAATGGCCAGATTTCTTCTTCCGGCTCTGAACCGTTTTAAGCTGGACACCGTCGCCAAGGCGGTAGGCGTGCCGCTGGGCCATCATCACAGAGCCGTTGACGATGCGGCCTGTACGGCGGATATATTTGTAAAGTTTGTGGAGATGCTCAAGGAACGTGACATTTATGATCTGGACGCCCTGAACAAACAGGGAAGCGTATCTGTGGACACCATTAAGAAACTGCCTACCTACCATGCCGTGATCTTTGCCAGAAACGAAACAGGAAGGATCAATCTTTATAAGCTTGTCAGCCAGTCTCATCTGAAATATTACAGAAGAAGGCCCAGAGTGCCGAAAAGTGTGTTCCTTGAACACAGGGACGGCCTTCTGATCGGAAGCGCCTGTGAAGCGGGGGAACTGTACCAGGCGCTTCTGCGGAATGCTCCGGAGCAGGAGATCGCCCGGCTGGTGGATTTTTACGATTATCTTGAAATCCAGCCTTTGGGCAATAACGCGTTTATGATCGCTGATGAGAAAAATGACACAGTAAATTCAAAAGAAGATCTGATAGAACTTAATAAAAAAATCGTAAGGCTGGGCGAACAGTTCCAGAAGCCTGTGGTGGCTACCTGCGACGTCCATTTTATGGATCCTCAGGACGAAATCTACCGGAGGATCATCATGGCGGGAAACGGCTTTTCCGATGCGGACAACCAGGCTCCTCTGTATCTGAGGACCACAGAGGAGATGCTGGAGGAATTTGCTTATCTGGGAAGTGAAAAGGCCGAGGAGGTAGTGATCACCAACACAAATAAGATCGCGGATATGATCGAGAAGATCTCTCCCATCCATCCGGACAAATTTCCGCCTGTCATTGAGAATTCAGACAGAGATTTAAAAGAAATGTGCTTTCAGAAAGCACATGAGATATACGGAGAGAAACTTCCGCAGATTGTTGAAGAAAGGCTGAACAAGGAGCTGAACTCTATTATCTCCAACGGATACGCGGTAATGTATATCATTGCGCAGAAGCTGGTGCATAAGTCCAACGAGGACGGGTATCTTGTGGGCTCCCGGGGATCGGTAGGTTCTTCCCTGGCAGCCACTATGTCGGGGATCACAGAGGTAAATCCTCTTCCGCCCCATTACATCTGTCCGAAGTGCAAATACAGCGATTTCGATTCTCCGGAGGTAAAAAAATTCGGCGGTATGGCAGGGTGCGACATGCCGGATAAAAACTGTCCGCACTGCGGAACAAAAATGAAAAAAGAAGGATTTGACATTCCTTTTGAAACTTTCCTTGGATTTAAAGGAGATAAAGAGCCGGATATCGACCTTAACTTTTCCGGCGAATACCAGGGCAATGCCCACAGGTATACGGAGGTGATCTTCGGAAAGGGGCAGACGTTTAAGGCGGGAACCATAGGTACGCTGGCGGAAAAGACAGCCTTCGGCTATGTAAAGAATTATTTTGAAGAGAGAGGACAGCATAAAAGATACTGCGAGATCAACAGGATCGTCCAGGGATGTACGGGAATCCGCAGGACTACGGGACAGCATCCGGGAGGGATCATTGTTCTTCCGAAAGGGGAGGAGATCGAAAAATTCACTCCCGTCCAGCATCCGGCCAATGATGAAAACAGCGATATCATCACAACGCATTTTGATTATCACTCCATTGACGGAAATCTTCTGAAGCTGGATATACTGGGGCACGATGATCCTACCATGATCCGTATGCTGGAAGATCTTACCGGGCTGGACGCGAAAGAGATCCCGCTGGACCAGAAGGACGTGATGTCCCTGTTTGCCGGGACCCAGGCTCTGGGGATCACGCCGGAGGATATCGGCGGCTGCAAGCTGGGCTGCCTGGGCGTGCCGGAGTTCGGTACAGATTTCGCCATGCAGATGCTTATAGATACAAAACCGAAATATTTTTCAGATCTTGTCCGGATTGCGGGGCTGGCTCATGGAACAGACGTATGGCTGGGAAACGCCCAGGTTTTGATCCAGGAGGGAAAAGCGACGATTTCGACCGCTATCTGTACCAGAGACGATATCATGATCTATCTTATCAGCATGGGGGTAGAAAGCAGCCTGGCGTTTACGATCATGGAGAGCGTCCGTAAGGGAAAGGGCCTTCGGGAAGAATGGGAGGCTACAATGCGGGAGCATAATGTTCCGGAGTGGTACATCTGGTCCTGTAAGAAGATCAAATATATGTTTCCTAAGGCGCATGCGGCGGCTTACGTTATGATGGCCTACAGGATCGCCTGGTTTAAGGTATTCCGGCCTCTTGCCTATTACGCGGCGTTTTTCAGCATCCGGGCAACGGCGTTTTCCTATGAGACCATGTGTATGGGAAGAGAACGCCTGGAGTACTACCTTGCGGAACTCCGGAAAAAGGGAGACGCGGCTTCAAAGAAGGAGCAGGACTCTATCAGAGATATGAGGATCGTCCAGGAAATGTACGCCAGAGGATTTGAATTTATGCCGATTGATATTTACCGGGCCAAGGCGGACCGCTTTCAGATCATAGACGGCAAGCTGATGCCTTCTCTGAATTCCATTGAGGGAATGGGGGATAAAGCTGCGGAGGCGGTAGTGGAAGCCGCGAAAAACGGAAAATTTCTCTCAAAAGACGATTTCAGAGACAGAACAAAGGTCAGCAAGACCGTGATAGATCTTATGGATGATCTGGGACTGTTCGGAGACATTCCCCAGTCCAACCAGTTTTCACTTTTTGACGGGATCATTGCCTGAAAGAAAATTGCAGTTACCGTGTGGGGGTTACGGTATGCTAAGATAAAGGAGAAGGAATATGAGAAAAGAAGAACTGCGTTATCTGCAAAGGCTTGCAGAACTGTATCCTACTATAGGAAAGGCGTCCACAGAGATCATCAATCTTCAGTCCATTCTGAATCTTCCCAAAGGGACGGAGCATTTCATGTCTGATCTCCACGGGGAGTACGAGGCGTTTTCCCATGTGCTGCGCAACGGTTCAGGGGCTGTGAGAAAAAAGATCAACGATGTGTTCGGCCATACCTTAAGCAACAGCGACAAACGGGCCCTGGCCACTTTGATCTACTATCCCCGGGAGAAGATCCAGCTTGTAAAAAAGACGGAAGAGGATATGGAAAACTGGTATAAGATCACTTTATACCGGCTGATCGAGGTGTGCAAGACGACGGCTTCCAAATATACACGTTCCAAAGTCCGCAAGGCACTTCCTCCGGATTATGCCTATGTGATCGAAGAGCTGATCACAGAAAAAGCGGAGGTTCTGGACAAAGAAGCCTATTATAACTCCATTGTCAATACGATCATAGACATACGGAGGGCGGAGAATTTTATTATTGCCCTGGCGGAGCTGATCCAGCGCCTTGTTGTAGATCATCTTCATATTCTGGGGGATATTTACGACAGAGGGCCGGGTCCCCATTTTATTATGGAGCGCCTGTCGGAATATCATTCTCTTGATATCCAGTGGGGTAATCATGACGTTGTATGGATGGGAGCCGCGGCAGGACAGCCGGCCTGTATTGCGACTGTGATCCGAAACAGTATCCGCTACGGAAATCTGGATATTCTGGAGGACGGATATGGGATCAATATGATCCCTCTGGCTACCTTTGCCATGGAAGCTTACCGGGAGGATCCCTGCAGCGTCTTTGAGATCAAAGGTACGGCAAATTACAGTGTAACGGAGCAGGAACTGAGCAGAAAAATGCATAAGGCCATTGCGGTGATCCAGTTTAAGCTGGAAGGCCAGCTTCTGAGAAAGCGAAAAGAATTTCATATGGAGGACCGCTGCCTTCTTCACAGGATCGATCCGGAAAAAGGGATTATTACTCTGCCGGACGGAAAAGAATATACTCTTTTGGATTCCTGTTTTCCTACTGTGGACTGGAAGCATCCATATGAGCTGTCCCAGGGGGAAAAGGATGTTATAGAACGTCTGGAATCTGCTTTCCGCAACTGTGACAGGCTTCAGAAACACATCAGGCTTCTTCTGGATAAAGGAGGCTTATATAAAATTTACAACGGCAACCTTCTCTTTCACGGCTGCATTCCCCTGAATGAGGACGGAAGCTTCAAGGAAGTACAGATCTACGGAAAGACCTGCAAAGGAAAAGAATTATACGATGTGCTGGAAGCTTATGTGCGGCGGGCTTTTTATGCGGTGGATCCGGAAGAACAGAAACGGGGGAGGGATATCCTGTGGTATATATGGGCGGCTCCCAATTCTCCGCTGTTCGGAAAAGATAAAATGACTACCTTTGAGCGGTACTTTATTGCAGACGAAGAAACTCATAAAGAGAAAAAAGGAGCTTACTACCGTCTTCTGGAAAGAGAGGATGTGGTAGACTCCATGCTGATAGAGTTCGGGCTGGATCCGGAAGACAGCCACATTATCAACGGGCATGTTCCGGTTCATCAGGGCGAAGGAGAGAGCCCGGTGAAATGCGGCGGCAAAGTCATCGTCATTGACGGCGGCTTCTGCAAGGCATATCAGAAAGTGACAGGAATCGCCGGGTATACGCTGATCTATAATTCCTACGGCCTGCTTCTGGCAGCCCACGAGCCCTTCACCTCCAAGGAGGCGGCGGTATCAAGGGAGATCGATATCGCGTCCAACCAGGTCGCGGTCCGATATACTTCCAAGAGACGGCTGGTAGGAGAGACGGACAACGGAAAAGCTCTCCGAGAAAGGATAGAGGAGCTTACCAGACTTCTGGACGCGTACAGAAAGGGCATAATTAAAGAGAAAAAATAGCCCTTTACTTCTCAGAAGCTGTTTTATATAATGTTGGGTGCAGCGAATGTCGAATTATGACTGTTTTCCGGAACCGCAAAACTGCTGCTTTGTGTGAAATCCAGGCGATTCCGGCAGAAAACAGTTGTGATGAATTTACAGAATAAGGAGAGAACAGAACATGGGCGGAATATTTGGAGTGGCATCAAAATCCAGTTGTGTGCTGGACCTGTTTTTCGGAATTGACTATCATTCCCACTTGGGAACAAGAAGAGGCGGAATGGCCGTGTACGATCCCAAAAAAGGGTTTGACAGAGCAATCCACAATATTGAGAATTCACCTTTCCGGACAAAATTTGACAGAGACGTGTCAGAGCTTGAGGGAAATTTTGGAATCGGCTGTATTTCTGACAATGAACCGCAGCCGCTGCTGGTGAGGTCCCATCTTGGTAATTTTGCCATTACCACTGTAGGAAAGATCAATAATATGGAAGAGCTGGTGGCTCATTCTTTCAAAAACGGATGTACGCATTTTCTTGAAATGAGCGGCGGCAACGTAAATCCAACAGAAATGGTAGCTTCACTGATCAATCAGAAGGCGACTATGGTGGAAGGGATCCGTTATGCGCAGGAAATGATCGACGGTTCCATGACAATGCTGATCCTGACTCCCAAGGGGCTGGTCGCGGCCAGAGACCGTCTGGGAAGAACCCCGCTGATCATCGGCAGAAAAGACGATGCCCATTGTGTCTCTTTTGAAAGCCATGCCTATATTAATCTGGGATATGAGGATGAAAAGGAACTGGGGCCCGGAGAGATCGTAGCGGTAACTCCCGAAGGAATCGAGACGCTTCAGAAGCCGGGAGAGAAGATGCGTATTTGTTCCTTCCTGTGGGTATACTATGGATATCCTACATCTACCTATGAAGGCGTTAATGTAGAAGAAATGCGTTATAAATGCGGAGATATGCTGGCACAGCGGGACTTCGGGGAAGTGGAACCGGATATTGTGGCAGGAGTCCCGGATTCCGGAATCGCCCATGCCATCGGCTATGCCAACCGTTCCGGAGTTCCCTTTGCCAGACCGTTTATCAAATATACGCCTACATGGCCCCGTTCCTTTATGCCAACCCAGCAGAGCCAGCGTAATCTGATCGCCAGAATGAAACTGATTCCGGTTCATAAACTGATCAAAGGAAAGAGCCTTCTGATGATCGACGATTCTATCGTACGGGGAACCCAGCTTCGGGAGACCACAGAATTCCTGTATAATAACGGGGCAAAAGAAGTTCATATCCGGCCTGCCTGCCCGCCGCTGCTTTATGGCTGCAAGTATCTGAACTTCTCCCGCTCCAAATCAGAGATGGATCTGATCACCAGAAGAGTGATCGCGAAACGGGAAGGCGATCATGTAGATGATAAAGTTCTTGCAGACTATGCAAATCCTGATTCAGAAAATTATAAGGCAATGCTGGAGGAAATCCGCAAAGAATTAAATTTCACATCCCTGAAATACCATCGTCTGGATGATCTTACCGCTTCTATTGATATTGAACCATGCAAACTCTGCACCTACTGCTGGAGCGGAAAAGAATAAAGAAAAGCCAGTGCTTGATGAAGGCAGCGGAGGTATCGGAGGGAGGCAGTGACAAAACAGAGGTGATACCGAAATGAGAAGAAGAGAAATACTGAAGATTTTGTTAAGCGTGCTGATAGCGATTTTTATCATGGTAGCCGCGGCTGCGCTTTTGCTGGCCGGTTTCCGGAAAAGCGCGGAAGAGGAACAGAAGAAGCAGGAAGCTTTGTCCGCGCTGGAAAATATTCCTACAGTGGCTCCTACAGCCGCCGCAACGGCAGCTCCTTCTCCAAGCCCGACTCCAAGACCTACGGCTACGCCGACTCCTATTCCTACAGTAGTCGCTGCCTTTAATCCGGACGATTTCTGGGATTACTGGTACAGTACAGACGGAACTGCATCGATCAATGTATGGGATATCAGTCTGGACAGCGTGTCTTTCAGTTTTTATCAGACAGACAGGAACCAGACGGAGGCGGTATCTGCAGATGTGACGGCGGAGGTAGCTGGAAACGCGGCAGGATTTACTTTCACGGATTCCGCCGGGAATACTGCCTCGGGGAATCTGACCTTTGACAACGGTCAGCTTTATCTTCATATTTCTACCGGCGAACCAGTATCCTCTGTGTATCCTAATGTAAACTGCATTATGAGCAGAGAGCAGGTGCAGCTTGTTCCGGATCCTACAGCCACGCCTACTCCGGCGGCAGAGGCAGAAAACCCGGAACAGACAGATACCCAGAGCGGAGAATATTTCTTCCCGGACAGCAACAGCCGCTATCTGACCGATGAAGATCTGGCTCCCTATTCTTACGACCAGTTGGAACTGGCAAAGAACGAGATTTACGCGCGCCACGGACGTCAGTTTGTCACCCAGAGGATTGCCGATTATTTCAACAGCAAATCCTGGTATAAAGGTACGGTGGATCCGGAAACCTTTGACGCGCAGCAGGATTCCATTTTTAATGAGTACGAAATCGCCAATATCCAGAAAATTGACGAACGGATGGCTCAGATGGGATAAATATATAAAAACAGGAGATACCGGGATCTTTTTATGTCAAAAGACTCCGGCGCCTCCTGTTTTTTTCAGTAGTGCAGATGCAGCCCCGTTATTTGACCGGCCGCTTATTATTTGTACGTCCTACCAGATAATCAATACTGGTATTATAGTAATCCGCCAGTTTTATCAGCATTTCTACAGGGATACCGCGGGTTCCTGTCTCGTAATGGGAATAAGAACGCTGGCTGATGTGAAGCACTTCGCTGATCTGTTTCTGAGATAAATCGGAATCGATCCGCAGATCCTCAATTCTCTGATATTTCATGAAATCTCCTCCTTTGTTTTTGAAAGTATAGAACTGAACGAAATGTACTATTGCGTTTCAGAGCAAAATGGGCTATACTAAAAGCGGAGTTATCCAAATCAGAAAAATCTTTTAGGACAAAAGCTTTCTTATGCCGCGCAGACCGCGGAAGTCAGAAGTGCCGAAAGGCATCTCTTCAAAATTCAAAATTCTGTGATTATCATTTCCCAAATGAAAGAAGAACATAAGAACAAAAGACCGGAAATCGGGGCGGTTTTTTGCCAGAAAGGAGACGCATGTTTGCAAGCGTTTTATCTGCTGTGATCATGGGGATGGAAGTATATCCCATACAGGTGGAAGCGGATGTCAGCAGCGGTCTGCCTTCTTTTACTATGGTAGGATTTCCTTCTGCCCAGGTGAAGGAAGCGCAGGACCGGGTGCGGACAGCCTTCCGCAACAATGAGATCATTCTTCCTCCAAAAAGAATCACTGTAAATTTTGCTCCGGCAGACATAAAAAAAGAGGGGGCGGGTTTTGATCTGCCTGTAGCCGCGGCAGTACTTGCTGCGACCGGCATCCTGGAGCCGGAACTTTTAAGGGGAGTTCTGCTGGCGGGGGAGCTGAGCCTGAATGGAGAAGTTCATCCGATTTCCGGAATACTTCCCATTGTGATCAAGGCAAGAGAGGAAAAGTGCAGATTCTGCATGGTGCCCCTGGGAAACCTGGAAGAAGCCCGCCTGGTACCGGATATGAAAATTATCGGAGTAAGTGATCTGAAAGAGATGATCCGGTATCTCAAAAAACCGGAAAGCTATAAAGAACAGGAAAAACCAGAACAGACACTCTGCCGGAAGGAAGAACCGGATTTTCAGGATATCAGAGGACAGGCCAGCTTAAAACGTGCAGTAGAGATTGCGGTGAGCGGTTTTCACAACCTTCTTATGATCGGCCCTCCGGGAGCAGGCAAAACAATGACGGCGCGGAGAATTCCAGGGATCATGCCGGAGCTGAGCTATGAGGAGAGCCTGGAATTAACGAAAATATACAGTATTGCGGGACTTCTGCCCTCCTCCGATCCTCTTATCCGTCAAAGGCCCTTCCGAAGCCCTCATCACACCAGTACGGCCACGGCTCTGGCGGGAGGGGGAAAAAAGCCCCGTCCGGGTGAGATCACGCTGGCGCACCGCGGTGTTTTGTTTCTGGATGAAATGCCGGAATTTTCCAGACGGAGCCTGGAAATCCTAAGACAGCCTCTGGAGGATAAGGTGATACGGATTTCCAGGATCAATGGGACCTATGAATTCCCGGCGGACTTTATCCTGTGCGCCGCAATGAATCCCTGCCCCTGCGGTTATTATCCGGATATGAACAAATGCCGGTGTACGGCAGGCCAGGTTTCTTCTTATCTGAACAAGATAAGCCAGCCTCTTCTGGACAGACTGGATCTGTGCGCGGAAGCGGAGCAGGCGGATTTCTCTCAGATGAGCGCCGGACCTTTGGGAGAAACCTCCCAGAAAATACGGAATAGAGTAGAACAGGTCCATCAGATACAGAAAAAGAGATATCAGAAGGAGAAGATCCAGTTTAACGGGGAACTTACGGGACGGCAGATGGAGGAATACTGCGTCATGGAACCGGAAGCCAGGAATTTTCTGGAAAAGGCTTTTAAGCATATGGCTTTCAGCGCCAGGGCTTATCACCGGATCCTCCGGGTTGCCAGGACGATTGCCGATATGGAGTTTTCCGAGACGATAAAGAAGAAACATATCGGAGAAGCCTTGTCTTATCGCTCTTTCGAGAAAAAATATTGGAGCTGACAGAATGCAGTCATAAAAAAGGAGAAAGAAGGGTACTTTTATATGGAAAGAAAACAGGAGGACGGGATCCGGTGTGTGGAAAGGAATTCCCCGGAATATCCTGAAAAATTAAAAAATTATAAGGATATGCCGGAACGACTGTATGTGAGAGGAAAACTTCCGGAGAACGGCAGGCCGTCGGCAGCTATTGTGGGAGCAAGGATGTGCAGCCCATATGGAAGGATACAGGCTTTTCACTATGCGAAAGCTCTCAGTGAGGCAGGAGTGCAGATCATCAGCGGCCTTGCCTGGGGAATTGATTCCGAAGGGCATAAAGGGGCGCTGGAGGGTGGTACCCCTACTTTTGCCGTTTTGGGAAACGGGGCGGATGTCTGTTATCCCCGGAGAAATCAGGAGCTATATCAAAGGATCCTGCGTAAGCAGGGAGGAATTTTCAGTGAATATCCTCCGGGAACTCAGCCGCGGAAATATTTTTTTCCTGCCAGGAACAGAATTATCAGCGCATTTTCCGACCTGGTGCTGGTGGTGGAGGCAAAAGAAAAAAGCGGCTCTCTGATCACAGCTCAGTGGGCGTTGGAACAGGGAAAGGTTGTTTTTGCCCTGCCGGGTCCGGTAAACGAGGCGTTAAGCCAGGGCTGTCACAGACTGATCTATGATGGCGCAGGGATTGCGCTGTCACCGGAAATCCTTCTTCAGGAGCTGGGTTTGAATTGTAAAAAGAAAATAAAATCCCCGCAAAAAAACGAGTTAGGACTTGCAAGTGATTTGAATTTGGTGTATAGTTGTCTCGATTTACGACCAAAATCCAGAGATTATCTCAGCCAGGAAACAGGGCTTCCGCCGGAAAAAACGGCGGGGATACTGATGGAGCTGGAGATTATGGAGCTGGTCAGAGAAATAGGAAGGCATTATTATATAAGGTCCCGGACCTGATAAAGATAATGCCGTTTGTTGGAGTATTTTATTAGGTAGGAGATGTAGCATGGCGAAGTATCTGGTGATCGTGGAATCACCTGCAAAGGTAAAAACCATAAAAAAATTTCTGGGCAGCAATTATGATGTGCAGGCTTCCAACGGGCATGTAAGGGATTTTCCAAAAAGCCAGTTCGGAATCGATGTAGAACATGATTTTGAGCCGAAATATATAACCATCCGGGGAAAGGGAGAGCTTCTTGCAGGGCTTAGAAAAGCGGCGAAAAAGGCAGACAAGATCTACCTTGCGACGGACCCCGACCGGGAGGGAGAAGCGATTTCCTGGCATCTTATGCAGGCGCTGAAGGAAGATCCCTCCAAGATGAGAAGAATTACGTTTAACGAGATCACCAAGACGGCAGTAAAGAACTCTATCAAGCATCCGAGAGAGCTGGATATGAATCTGGTGGACGCCCAGCAGGCACGCAGAATGCTGGACCGTATGGTAGGCTACAGTATCAGCCCTCTTTTGTGGGCAAAGGTAAAGAGAGGCTTAAGCGCCGGACGAGTGCAGTCTGCCGCCCTTCGCATCATCTGCGACAGAGAGGACGAGATCAATTCCTTTATTCCGGAGGAATACTGGAGTCTCGATGGAGAATTTAAGGTAAAGGGCGAAAAGAAGCCTCTTCAGGCGAAATTCTATGGAACAGACAAGAAAATGCTGATCCATAACAAAAAGGAAATGGATGAAATCCTGGAAAAACTGAATCAGGCAGAATATGAGATCATAGAGGTGAAAAAAGGAGAGAGGATCAAAAACGCTCCTCTTCCCTTTACCACCAGTACCCTTCAGCAGGAAGCGGCAAAGACACTGAATTTTTCCACGCAGAAAACGATGCGCCTGGCGCAGCAGCTTTATGAAGGAATTGATATTAAGGGAAACGGGACTGTCGGCGTGATCACATACCTCCGTACGGATTCCACCAGAATCTCAGAAGAAGCGGACGCGGCGGCAAGAGAATATATAGGAGAGCACTACGGAGACGCCTATGTTTCCAATTCGGAAAAGCAGGCGAAAAAGGATCATAAGATCCAGGACGCTCATGAGGCGATCCGTCCTACAGATATCGCAAGAACTCCGGCGGCGCTTAAGGAATCTCTTTCCAGAGATCAATTCCGTCTGTACCAGTTGATATGGAAGAGATTTGCAGCCAGCAGAATGGCGGCTGCCCGCTATGAGACCACCTCGGTAAAGATCAAGGCGGGAGAATTCCTGTTTACTGTTGCGGCTTCCAAAGTGGCTTTCGACGGATTTATGTCCGTTTATGTCCAGGATGAGGACAATAAAAAGAGCAATGTGCTCAGCCAGAGTCTGGAAAAGGGGATGAAGCTGGAGCTTCTGGAACTGAAACCGGAACAGCATTTCACACAGCCGCCGGCTCATTATACAGAAGCGTCTCTTGTAAAGGCCCTGGAAGAACAGGGAATCGGCCGCCCAAGTACTTACGCGCCTACGATCACCACGATCATCAGCCGCCGTTATGTTTCAAAAGAACAGAAGAATCTCTATGTTACAGAACTGGGAGAGGTTGTGAACAATATTATGAAGCAGGCGTTCCCCAGCATTGTGGATGTACATTTTACAGCGATGATGGAAGGGCTTCTGGACTGTGTGGAGGCCGGCACTGTACAGTGGAAGACGGTGATCCGTAATTTCTATCCGGATCTGAAGAAGGATGTGGACGCTGCTGAAAAGGAATTGGAGAAAGTAGATATCCAGGACGAGGTCACAGACGAGATCTGCGACGTCTGCGGGCGGAACATGGTGATCAAATACGGGCCTCACGGAAGGTTCCTTGCCTGTCCGGGATTTCCGGAATGCCGGAACACAAAGCCATACTATGAGAAGATCGGCGTAGCCTGCCCAAAATGCGGAAAGGATATTGTACTGAAAAAGACGCAGAAGGGCCGGAAATACTACGGCTGTATTGACAATCCGGAATGTGATTTCATGTCCTGGCAGAAGCCTTCTGATAAAAAATGCCCTGTCTGCGGAAGCTATATGGTGGAAAAGGGAAATAAACTGGCATGCAGCGAAAAAACCTGCGGCTATGTAGAACAGAAAGATAAAGAGCCCGCTTGAAAGAGCCTCCTTAGTGAAAAAAAGATTTATCATAATAATATTCGGAAAAAAGAAATATTTTCAGAATAGGTGGTTAAAATCTAAAAATTGTAAAAAAGTCTTGTATTTCTGAAAAAAAACGTGTACTATAAAAACAGCAGGATGTTTGCGGAGAAAACAAGATAAGAGAGAAAAGGAGGCCAAAATGAGCGTTCAGTTGTTAGACAAAACAAGAAAAATTAATAAACTTTTGCACAACAGCAGCTCCAGTAAAGTTGTATTTAATGATATCTGTCAGGTGTTAATGGAAACACTGAGTTCAAATATACTGGTGCTGAGCAAAAAAGGAAAGGTTTTAGGAGTAAGTTTGTGCCCGGGTGTCGATGAAATAACTGAACTGATTGAGGATAAGGTTGGCGGACATGTAGATGCATTGTTGAATGAGCGTTTTTTGGGAGTCTTATCAACGAAAGAAAACGTGAATCTTCAGACTCTTGGGTTTGAGCACGTTGACAGCAGATGCCAGGGAATCATCAATCCCATTGATATCGCAGGGGAACGCCTTGGAACAGTATTTATGTATCGGGATGATAAACCTTATGATATTGAGGATATTATTGTCAGCGAGTACGGCACGACAGTAGTAGGACTGGAAATGATGCGCGCTGTTCATGAGGAAAATGCGGAAGAAGACAGAAAACAGCAGGTCGTAAAATCAGCGTTTAATACATTATCATTCTCTGAACTTGAAGCAATCATCCATATCTTTGACGAGCTGGACGGAGAAGAAGGAATTCTTGTAGCCAGCAAAATCGCTGACCGTGTAGGTATCACCAGATCTGTTATTGTCAATGCGCTTCGTAAATTTGAAAGCGCGGGGGTTATAGAATCCCGTTCTTCCGGTATGAAAGGAACCTACATTAAAGTATTGAATGAAGTAATCTTTGATGAGCTGGAGGAAATAAAGGCTCAAAGGAATAAAAAAGCTTAAAAGATTTTTCGTAGGTGTGCGGCGCCCTTCTCATTGTGAGAGGGGCGTTTTTGTGTAAAGATATAGAACCGTACAGAATTATTAGGCGCTATGCTCGCAAAACGTCAAAATCTGCCAAGTATCGTTTCCTTATGACGGCGCTTTATAGTTTCTGTGTGTTTTCATATTTGATTTCCAAAATCCCTCTCAAAGTGAGTAAGGCCGTAAAATGTAAATAGAGGAAGTGCTGAAGGCAGATAAGTAGATAAGTGGGGGGCGGATGGCGGAGAGGGGAGAGGCGAGGATGGATCAGCGGTGCGTTAAGATGATAAAATTTTGAGAAAATTATAAAAGTGAGAAAACAAGAGAAAATAATAGTATTTAAGAGTAATTAGTATATTTTATGAGAATATACGGTGATGAAAAGAGTTGCAGAATTATATGGAATTCAATAATATAAGGACAGTGATTAGCACTCGAGTTAAATGAGTGCTAGCAAAAAACTTCAGGCAACAAATAAAGGAGGAAATAGATCATGAAATTAGTACCATTAGGTGACAGAATCGTATTAAAACAGTTAGAAGCAGAAGAGACTACGAAATCCGGTATCGTACTTCCAGGTCAGGCCCAGGAAAAGCCTCAGCAGGCTGAAGTTATTGCAGTAGGCCCCGGCGGAATGGTAGACGGCAAGGAAGTAAAAATGGAAGTTGCAGAAGGCGACAAAGTTATTTATTCCAAATATGCCGGCACAGAAGTGAAGATGGATGGTACAGAATATATTATCGTAAAACAGAGCGACGTTCTGGCAATCGTTAAATAAGAAGAAAAGAGAAATACAGTGTTTCGGGAGCCGGCTGTGTCCGGTGTCAGAAACGATATCAAACAATAGAAATTAGGAGGCATGACAATCATGGCAAAAGAAATTAAATTTGGCGCAGACGCAAGAGCAGCGCTGGAAAGCGGTGTAAATCAGCTTGCAGATACAGTAAGAGTTACTCTTGGACCGAAAGGAAGAAATGTAGTTCTTGATAAATCCTTTGGCGCTCCGCTGATCACTAATGACGGCGTGACTATCGCAAAGGAAATCGAACTGGCTGATCCGTTTGAAAATATGGGTGCGCAGCTGATCAAGGAAGTTGCATCCAAGACAAACGATGTTGCAGGAGACGGTACCACAACAGCTACTGTTCTGGCGCAGGCTATGGTTCATGAAGGAATGAGAAACCTGGCGGCAGGAGCAAATCCCATCATCCTGAGAAAAGGAATGAAGAAAGCTACAGATACAGCCGTAAAAGCAATCCAGGAAATGAGCCAGAAGATCAGCGGCAAGAAACAGATCGCAAACGTTGCAGCTATTTCTGCAAGCGACGAGCAGGTTGGCGAACTGGTTGCCGACGCTATGGAAAAAGTATCCAATGACGGCGTTATCACAGTAGAAGAATCCAAGACCATGCATACAGAACTGGATCTGGTAGAAGGTATGCAGTTTGACCGCGGATATATCTCCGCTTACATGTCCACAGATATGGAAAAAATGGAAGCAAATCTGGAAGATCCCTATATTCTGATCACAGATAAGAAGATCAGCAATATCCAGGAACTGCTTCCGCTTCTGGAGCAGATCGTACAGGCAGGCGCAAAACTTCTCATCATCGCAGAGGATGTAGAAGGAGAGGCTCTGACTACTCTGATCGTCAACAAACTGAGAGGAACCTTCCAGGTAGTTGCTGTTAAAGCTCCGGGATACGGCGACAGAAGAAAAGAAATGCTTCAGGATATCGCTATCCTTACAGGCGGTCAGGTAATTTCCGATGAATTGGGACTGGATCTGAAAGAAGCTACAATGGCACAGCTTGGACGTGCGAAATCTGTAAAAGTTGCAAAAGAATCCACTGTTATTGTAGATGGATGCGGAAACAAAGAAGATATCGCAAACCGTGTGGCTCAGATCCGCGGACAGATCGAAGAAACAAAATCTGACTTTGACAGAGAAAAATTACAGGAAAGACTTGCAAAACTGGCAGGCGGTGTAGCAGTGATCCGTGTAGGTGCAGCTACTGAAACAGAGATGAAAGAAGCAAAACTTCGTCTTGAGGACGCTCTGGCAGCTACAAGAGCAGCCGTTGAGGAAGGTATCATCGCAGGCGGCGGATCTGCTTATATCCATGCTTCCAAGAAAGTTGCAGAGCTGGCAGACACTCTGGAAGGCGACGAGAAGACAGGAGCGAACATCATCCTGAAGGCTCTGGAGGCTCCGCTGTTCCACATCGCAGCAAACGCAGGTCTGGAAGGTTCTGTGATCATCAATAAGGTAAGAGAATCCGAACCGGGCATCGGCTTCGACGCTCTGAAAGAGCAGTATGTGAACATGGTAGGCGAGGGAATCCTTGATCCTGCAAAGGTTACAAGAAGCGCTCTGCAGAATGCTACAAGCGTTGCATCCACTTTACTGACAACAGAATCTGTTGTTGCCAACATCAAAGAAGAAACACCTGCAATGCCGGCTGGCGGCCAGGGTATGGGCATGATGTAATTCAATAAAAATAAGGAACCGGCGTCATAGACGCTGGTTCCTTTTTGTGTTACAATGGGAAAAAAGCAATGGTAAGGAGAGTGGAATATGAGTGATTTATATTCTGAATGTCTTGTAAAAAAAGAGCCGACAGCAAAAGACGCGGCAGTGAAGTACGGTCTGATCGCTCTGATCGTAGTATTTGCGGCAGGAGGCCTCTTCCTGATGCCGATCCTCCTTCTGGGAGCGGTGATCCTTGGCGTGGCCGCTTATTTTCTGATTCCCGGAACAGATCTGGAATATGAATATCTGTTTGTGAACGGTGAACTGGATATCGACAAGATCATGGCAAAATCAAAAAGAAAGAAAGCCAAGACAGTAGATCTTACGGAAGCGGATCTGATCGCTCCGCTGGATTCCCACCGCCTGGATTACTATAATGGAAACAGCCAGATAAAGGTTTATGATTATTCCTCCGGCAATTCCGGTCATAAGAGATTCGCCGCGATCATCCGGGAAGAAGGACAGGCGTGCAAGCTTATTTTTGAGCCGGACGAAATTATGGCAAATGCTATAAAAAAATCGGCTCCGAGCAAGGTTTTTTTGGATTGACACTTGGTTGGTTTTTTGCTACACTATGGAACAAACTCAAAGTGAAATAAAAATTACATACAAGGGAGGAAATGCAATGGGTACTATTATCGGTGAAGGCATTACGTTTGATGACGTTCTGTTAGTTCCGGCGTATTCAAAGGTGATTCCGAATCAGGTAGATGTTACGACTTATTTGACGAAAAAGGTGAAGCTGAACATTCCGCTGATGAGCGCGGGAATGGATACCGTTACCGAACATCGTATGGCGATTGCCATGGCGAGACAGGGAGGAATCGGAATTATTCACAAAAACATGTCTATTGAAGCGCAGGCAGATGAGGTTGATAAGGTAAAACGTTCTGAGAACGGCGTTATCACAGATCCCTTTTTCTTATCTGCTGAGCATACTCTGAAAGATGCCAATGACCTGATGGCAAAATATCGTATTTCCGGTGTGCCGATTACAGAAGGCAGAAAGCTTGTTGGAATTATTACCAACCGAGATCTGAAATTCGAGACAGATTTCACAAGAAAGATCGGTGAATGCATGACCTCAGAGGGACTGATTACCGCAAAAGAAGGGATCACCCTGGAAGAGGCCAAGAAAATTCTTGCAAAATCCCGTAAAGAAAAATTACCCATTGTAGATGATGACTTTAATTTAAAAGGCCTGATCACCATTAAGGATATTGAGAAACAGATCAAATATCCTCTGGCTGCAAAAGATTCCCAGGGACGTCTTCTCTGCGGAGCGGCCGTAGGAATTACATCTAATGTCCTGGCGCGTGTAGACGCTCTGGTGAAAGCAAATGTAGACGTTATTGTAATCGATTCTGCTCATGGTCATTCTGAGAACATTCTGAGAACTATCCGTGAGATCAAGGACGCTTATCCGGATCTCCAGGTGATCGCCGGAAACGTGGCTACAGGAGCGGCGACAAAAGCTCTGATCGAAGCCGGAGTAGACGCAGTGAAAGTTGGTATCGGACCGGGATCCATTTGTACCACCCGTGTGGTTGCCGGAATCGGCGTACCGCAGATCACAGCCGTTATGGACTGCTATGAGGTAGCTAACCGCTATGGAATCCCGATCATTGCGGACGGCGGCATCAAATATTCCGGAGATATCACCAAGGCTATCGCGGCGGGAGCGGATGTCTGCATGATGGGAAGTATCTTCGCAGGATGTGATGAAAGCCCGGGAACCTTTGAACTGTATCAGGGCCGTAAATATAAAGTATACCGTGGTATGGGATCTATTGCAGCCATGGAAAACGGAAGCAAGGACCGCTATTTCCAGGAAAACGCCAAGAAACTTGTTCCGGAGGGTGTGGAAGGCCGTGTTGCCTATAAGGGCCATGTAGAGGATACGGTGTTCCAGCTTATCGGAGGACTTCGTTCCGGTATGGGATACTGCGGAGCAGAGAATATCGAGGCTCTGAAGACCACTGGAAAATTCGTAAAGATTTCCGCAGCGGCACTGAGAGAATCTCATCCCCATGATATCCACATTACAAAGGAAGCTCCTAACTACAGTGTGGATGAATAAGAAAGGCTTTATGATGAAATTTTCAGAGCATCAGGAGCGTTAGAGAGATTTCGCTCTTGAAAGTCAGATGAAAGTAGTATATTATGATAGTAACGACTGCATGACTGGCGGAAGTAGGAAGAACCTACAGGGAGTGCAGTAAGTGTGAGCCGACCGCCTGGGCAGCCTGGAAACAGACTACCCAGGCTTTTTTTGTACCTGTCTTTATACTTTATAAGAAAAGGAGAATGAATTATGGAAATGCTATCACTGGAGCAGGAGCTTAGAAACAACTCTTATCCTGGAAGAGGGATCATCCTCGGCCGTTCCGCAAACGGAACAAAGGCCGTAGCTGCCTACTTTATCATGGGCAGAAGCGAGAACAGCAGAAACAGGATCTTTGTCACTGACGGAGAAGGAATCCGCACAGAAGCTTATGATCCGTCCAAATTGACGGATCCCAGTCTGATCATTTATGCGCCGGTGCGTGTGCTGGGAAATAAGACGATCGTCACAAACGGAGATCAGACAGATACGATTTATGAGGGAATGGACAGACAGCTCACCTTTGAGCAGGCGTTAAGGAGCCGCGAATTCGAGCCTGACGCACCGAATTATACACCAAGGATTTCCGGTATTATGCACATAGAAAAAGGAAGCTACAGTTATGCGATGTCTATTCTGAAAAGCGACAATGGAAGACCGGACGCCTGCCTTCGCTATACTTTCGCATATAAAAATCCGGTAGCCGGCGAGGGCCGTTTCATTCATACTTATAAGGGAGACGGAAATCCCCTTCCAAGCTTTGAGGGCGAGCCGAAGCTGGTAAGTATTCCGGATGACATGAAAGAATTTACAGAGCTTCTCTGGAATAATCTTAATGAGGACAACAAGGTTTCTCTGTTCGTACGCTATAGTGATATCGCGACAGGAACCTATGAGACAATGATCGTAAATAAAAACAAGTAACGCCAAAGCCGTTGAAAAATGGCAAAAGTTTTCCCTGTAGAAATATAAAAAATATCTTAGGAGGTTAAAAATGAAAGAATTACAGTTAAAATACGGATGCAATCCAAATCAGAAGCCGTCCAGAATCTATATGGCGGACGGAAGCGAACTGCCTATCAAGGTTCTTTCCGGAAAGCCGGGATACATTAATTTTCTGGATGCTTTTAACGGATGGCAGCTTGTAAGAGATCTGAAAAAGGCTACCGGCCTGGCAGCGGCTACATCTTTTAAGCATGTGTCTCCGGCCGGAGCGTCTGTGGGACTGCCGCTGACGGAAACCCTGGCGAAGATCTACTGGGTAGACGATATGGACTGGAAAGAATTTTCTCCCATTGCCTGCGCATATGCAAGAGCAAGAGGGGCGGACCGTATGTCTTCCTTCGGAGATTTTATCTCTCTGTCTGATGTCTGCGACAAGGATACGGCTCTTCTTATCAAACGGGAAGTTTCCGACGGAGTGATCGCTCCCGGATACACAGAAGAGGCCCTGGAGATCCTGAAGCAGAAGAAAAAAGGCAACTATAATATCATTGAGATCGATCCGGACTTTGTTCCCGCTCCGCTGGAGCATAAAGAAGTGTTCGGCGTGACATTTGAACAGGGAAGACAGGAGCTGGTGATCGACGACGCTCTGATCTCCAATATTGTCACAGAAAACAAAGAACTCAGCGAGGAAGCGAAAAGAGATATGAAAATTTCTCTCATCGTTCTCAAATATACACAGTCAAATTCTGTATGCTATGTAAAAGACGGACAGGCGATCGGCGTGGGAGCAGGCCAGCAGTCACGCGTTCACTGTACGAGACTGGCAGGTCAGAAAGCGGACAACTGGTTCCTTCGCCAGTGCCCGAAGGTGCTGAATCTTCCCTTTAAAAAGGAAATCAGCAGGGCAGAGCGTGACAATGCGATTGACGTATATATCGGCGAGGAATATATGGATGTTCTGGCAGACGGCGCCTGGGAGAAAATTTTCACTGAAAAACCGGAAGTATTTACAAGAGAGGAAAAGCGCGCATGGCTTGATAAGCTTACTGACGTTACACTGGGATCTGACGCCTTCTTCCCCTTCAGCGATAATATCGAAAGAGCTCATAAGAGCGGCGTAAAGTATGTGGCTGAGCCGGGCGGTTCTGTCCGGGATGACGCAGTGATCGAAACCTGCAATAAATACGGAATGGTAATGGCGTTTACAGGAATCCGCCTGTTCCATCATTGATCTGCAGCTTCAGGCAGAAATGAGACGCCGCCGTGACGCAGGCGGCGCATGACAGCAGAAAAGGAGAAAGTAGCCATTCTCATGTGCGGCAAAACGGCCTTCCTCCAGCCGGAAGGTGTTCACACAGAGAGAAACGGCTGCTTTTTCCTTTGTACATTAACGTCAGGATTCTGAGAAAATAAAAAACCAGGACAAATTGTCCTGGCTCTTTTTAAGAGCGATAGACGGGGCTCGAACCCGCGGTCTCGACCTTGGCAAGGTCGCGCGTTACCAACTACGCCACTATCGCAAACCCGCTTTTGGAAGTGTTTTCCTCAGCGACAAGACATACTATATCATAGAGAATTGCGTTTGTCAAATGTTTTTTTGATATTTTTTGAAAAAATTGTTACTATTCATTCTGCATCAGGCGGCTGGGTGATAGTAGCGCAGCACATGTTCCGGATATTTTTGATCGCCGTAGTCCCATGGACCGGCGGCGCTGTATAAAGGATCGCTTTCCGCACGGGGCGTATGGCCGCTTGCCATTTCCGCGAAAGCTTCAGAGCTTTTTTCCGACCATGAGGTGATCTCGTGTTCCGACAGATAGGAAAAATATACGTCGGCCCCGAAATTGTATCCCTGCAGGGCAAGTTTTATGCGGCCTGTATCTGAAGGACTTTTTACACCGGCTTTTTCCATGGAGTATTTCAGCTCCTGGATCCCGCATTCGATAGAATAGGAGCTGTCAGTAATCCCGTTGGGAACCTGGGGATAACGGGTATTGTATGCGCCCTCGGAAGACTGCATAACATCCGGTCCGTTTCCGGAGCTTTCCTGCATCATCAGGGCAAGTATCAGATCCACATAATCGGACATGCCGTATTTGGCGGCGGCCTCCTCCACCTGCGGCCGATAGGATTCGCAGGCTGCGTTGACAGTCATCTGTTCCCGAGAGGAACGGCCTGCCCGGAAAACTGCGGAAATCAGCAGAAGGACTGCGAGAAAACATAGGGGGAGGAGCGCCAGAAGCAATTTCTGACGGAATACCTGCTTTTCCCGAAGAAAACGTCTTTGTTCTTTTGTAAGTTCTGTTTGTTTTATCTTTTGTATCTCCATAAGGTTATTGTACAAAGAACCGGCTGTTTTGAAAAGAAAAGATTTTCTTAATTTTTTATTATGAAAGAGAAAACTGAGGAAACGAAAATCTGAAAAAACAATGAACAATCTTCATAAAATTGAAAAAAAACAGGGGATATGCTATGATAAAACAGTCATCAAAAAGAAGACGGGAAATATAGAAAGAGGTGACGTGGACATGCGTTGTCAGCTTGGCGCAGCAATTTTTTGCGCCGCTCTTTTCATCTGCGGAAACCAGGTTTACGGGGCGGTGCCGGATTATGATACAGTTACGGAAGAGGCTGAAAAAGAAAACAGGACACTTCAGACTTTTGAAACGGAAGACGGCAGCGGAGGCACTGTAAAAGTGGCTGCCTGTGAGGAAACGCTGTATGTGACTGCGAAAACCGCCGGTGTTTTCCAGACTCCTTCCGATAGCGGAACTCAGACGGCGGCTCTCGTACTTGGAGACGAAGTTCAGAGAACCGGAGTATGCGATAATGGATGGAGTAAGGTGACTTTTGAAAAAGAGGGCAGCAGGATAAACGGATATATACAGAATCAGATGCTCAGCGAGGACATTCAGATCCAGCCGGTAAACGATGAGGTTGAAGTCAAGACAGACAGCAGCATCCTGGATTTTCCGGGAAGAAAAGACGGAGAGGTAGTCGGAGAGGTGCTGGAGCTGGATGAAGTAAAGCGTACGGGAACTGTAAACGATGTCTGGAGCCGGATCGAGTTTCTGAATACAGACGGAACAGAAGAGACAGGATATATTCCCACAAGCGCGCTGGATCTTCCGGAAAACGTACAGACAGATTCTATTGACGAGAAAGTAAATGCGGGAACTTTACATAAAAGCAGCGGCGAAGGTGTATTTGCAGATGCAGTAGAAGCCGGAGGAACAGTGACGGAAGAAAACGGAGTGCAGATCGGAACCCCGGTTGCTGCTTCTTCAGATGCGAATCTGAAACCTCTGGGAACTTTCCGCATCACCCATTACTGCCCCTGCAGTATCTGCTGCGGCCCATGGGCAAACGGTATTACATCCACCGGCGTGACTGCAACCACCAATCATACGATAGCGGTGGATCCATCCCAGATCCCTTACGGAAGCCAGGTAGTGATCAACGGCCAGGTTTATGTGGCGGAGGACTGCGGCGGCGCCATTAAGACCAACTGTATTGATATTTATGTGGCCACCCATGCAGAGGGAGAAGCAAAGGGCGTATATTATACAGAGGTCTATCTGATCCAGTAAATGTCTTTGAAGAAGGATCTTTCAGAATGGCTGTTCTGAAAGAATAAAAACAGAGAGTCTGACACGGATATCGTGAAGACTCTCTGTTTTTTAGTGTGCCCGGCGGGCACACGTTCTAACGGATGTTTTGTTTCGTTCAGGCGTTTTCGAGAGCCTGGGACAGATCCTTTATGATATCGTCGATATGTTCGATACCTACGGAAAGCCGGATCATTCCCGGAGAAACTCCGGCTTCCGCAAGCTGTTCGTCGTTCATTTGACGGTGGGTGTGGCTGGCGGGATGGAGAACCATGGTTTTGGAAGCCGCTACATGAGTGGCGATATTTGCCATATCAAGGCTGTCCATGAAACGTACGGCTGCTTCCCGTCCGCCCTTCAGTTCAAAGGAAATAACGCCGCAGGAACCGTTGGGAAGATATTTCTTTGCCAGCTCATAATATTTGTTGTCCGGAAGCCCCGGGTAATTTACAGAAGCAACCTTGGGATGAGCTGAAAGGAATTCCGCTGTTTTCTGCGCGTTGAAGCAGTGGCGCTCCATGCGGAGAGGAAGAGTTTCCAGGCCGATATTGAGGATAAAGCAGTTCATAGGGGAAGGGATAGATCCAAGATCTCTCATAAGCTGTGAGGTTGCCTTGGTGATGTACGCTTTTTTGCCGAACTGCTTTGTATAAACGACTCCGTGATAGGATTCATCCGGCTCTGTAAGGCCATGATACTTGTGGCCGCAGGCGTCCCAGTCAAAGTTTCCGCTGTCTATGATCGCGCCTCCTACCTGAAGGCCGTGACCGTCCATATATTTTGTGGTGGAGTGTGTGACAATGTCAGCGCCCCATTCAAAGGGACGGCAGTTCACCGGAGTTGCAAAGGTGTTGTCAACGATCAGCGGAACCTGGTGTTCATGAGCTACTTTGGCAAATTTTTCAATATCAAGAACAACCAGGGCCGGATTTGCAATGGTTTCTGCAAAAAGAACTTTGGTATTAGGACGGAATGCAGCGGCTATTTCCTCAGCGGAAGCATCCGTGTCAACAAAGGTACAGTCGATTCCAAGTTTTTTTAAGGTAACGTCCAGAAGATTGAAGGTGCCTCCATAGATCGTAGAAGCTGCCACCACATGATCGCCGGCTTCGCAGATATTGAAAACGGCATAGAAATTGGCTGCCTGTCCGGAGGAGGTAAGAAGGGCGGCCACACCGCCTTCCAGAGCCGCGATTTTCGCGGCAACAGCATCATTGGTAGGATTCTGAAGCCTGGTATAGAAATATCCTTCGGCTTTCAGGTCAAAAAGCTGTCCCATTTCATCAGTAGTGTCGTATTTGAAAGTCGTGCTCTGATAAATGGGAAGGGCGCAGGGGTCTCCCTTAGATGGAGTATAGCCTGCATGAAGACATTTTGTTTCCAGTTTTGCGTCATTGATGTTCATATCTAGGGTCCTTTCTTGATGATAATTGCTGCCGGCTGAGAAACTCACCGGGCCATAAGATATATCTTTTCGATATCCTTCATATTTAATTGTTTGAATACGCCGATAGTCCTTGTATCCTCATAGCTGCACTTAAAGGCAAGTTCATGAATCTCCTGATCCGTGAGATCAAGACCGAGTTCATGAAGATTTGTAGGCATCTGAATGGAACGGAAGAAATCCTCCATAGCTTCGATCCCTGCCAGTGCAGTACTTTCAAAATCAGAGTAACAGGGAATGTCAAACACATTCGTAGCGAACTGGGCAAAGCGCTCCGGATTTTCCTGGTAAACATATCTTGCCCAGCTTCCCCAGACAGCGGCAAGCCCCGCTCCGTGAGCTACATCGTAAAGCCCTCCGAGCTCATGCTGAAGCTGGTGACAGGCCCAGTCGCCTCCGCCTGTGCCGCAGCCGGTAAGTCCGTTGTGGGAAAGGCTTCCCGCCCACATGACTTCGGCTCTGGCGTTATAGTTTCCGGGTTCCTTCATAAGAATCCTTGCGTTATAGATCACGGTCTGCATGAGAGATTCGCTGATGCTGTCTGTGATCTCCATGGTCTCGATATTTACAAAATAGCGTTCCATTGTATGCATCAGGATATCCACACAGCCGCTTTCTGTCTGATACTGCGGCAGGGAATAGGTGAGCCTGGGATTCAGAAGAGCGAATCTGGGACGGCACAGATCGCTTTTGACGCTGCCGCGTTTCAGCCAGCCGTCCTCATTAGTGATCACGCAGGAATTGCTCATCTCACTGCCGGAAGCAGCGATCGTAGGGATCGCGGCTACCGGAAGACAAGCCTTCGGAGTTTCCGTTTTCAAAAAGAAATTCCACACGTCTGTCCAAGGATTGGCAACACCGTAGCCGATGGCTTTGCAGGAATCGATAACGCTTCCTCCGCCAACTGCCAGAAGAAAATCCACCCCTTCTTTTTTACAGAGTTCAATTCCCTCACGGACTTTGCTGAGACGGGGGTTGGATACGACGCCGCCCAGAGTGACAAAATCCACTCCCGCTTCCTTAAGGCTGTTCTGTACTTCTTCAAGAAGGCCGGAAGCAACCGCTCTGCCGCTTCCATAGTGTATCAGAACTTTGCGGCAGCCTTCATCTTTCAAAAGAGAACCTGCCTTCAGATGCGTATCTTTGCCAAAAATCACCCGGGTCGGGGTATAATATTCAAAGCTTCTCATATTATTTACTCCTTATTTAATACAATGATCATCCCTGTTCAGATAAAAGGGACAGGATCATGACAAAATACTCTCTTATATATTAAAGCAAATATCCTTCAATTAGTCAAAAAAAAATTAAAATACAGCCGGAAAAAATTGAAAAAATTTTTGAGGGACGGACAAATGTCTTTTTATCGTTGACATGCGGTGAGGAATCAGTTATAATCAGCTTTAGCTTCCCTTTCTTGAAGAAAGGACAGGAAAAGTGGTTTACAAGGAGGATGAAGGATGTATTCATTAGAGGAAATCGAGCAGGTGGACAAAGAAATTGCGGATCTGATCCAGGCGGAGGTGCAGCGTCAGAATTCGCATATTGAGCTCATCGCTTCTGAAAACTGGGTAAGCAAAGCGGTGATGGCGGCAATGGGAAGCCCTCTTACTAATAAATATGCAGAAGGATATCCGGGAAAAAGATTTTACGGCGGCTGCGCCTGCGTAGACGAGGTGGAAAAGCTGGCTATTGAAAGGGCGAAAGAACTGTTTGGCTGTGAATACGCCAATGTACAGCCTCATTCCGGAGCCCAGGCAAATATGGCGGTATTCTTCGCCATGCTGAAGCCGGGAGATACGGTAATGGGCATGAACCTGGCCCACGGCGGCCATCTGACGCATGGAAGTCCTGCCAACTTATCCGGAGCATATTTCCATGTGGTCTCCTACGGCGTAAATGACGATGGAGTGATCGATTATGACGAAGTGCGCCGGATCGCTCTGGAAAATAAACCGAAGCTCATCGTAGCTGGAGCCAGCGCTTACGCGAGAACCATTGATTTCAAGAAATTCCGCGAGATCGCAGACGAAGCGGGATCTTATCTGATGGTAGATATGGCTCATATTGCCGGACTGGTAGCGGCAGGATTACATCCAAGTCCTATTCCATATGCAGACGTTGTGACTACTACCACCCACAAAACACTTCGCGGGCCGAGAGGCGGGCTGATCTTAAGCAGCGCGGAAAACGCGAAGAAATTTAACTTCAATAAAGCCGTATTCCCGGGAACCCAGGGCGGCCCGCTGATGCATGTGATCGCCTCCAAGGCGGTATGCTTTAAAGAGGCGCTTCAGCCGGAATTTAAGGAATATGCCCGTATGGTAGTGGAGAACGCCCAGTCTCTCTGCAAAGGCCTTCAGAAAAGAGGCGTGGATATCGTTTCCGGCGGAACGGATAATCATCTGATGCTGGTGGATCTGAGAAATCTGGGTGTGACAGGTAAGGAGATGGAGAATCTTCTGGATGAAGTCAATATTACCTGCAACAAAAACACAATCCCCAATGATCCTCAGTCTCCGTTTATAACCAGCGGCGTGCGTCTGGGAACCCCGGCGGTTACCTCAAGAGGCATGAAGCCGGAAGACATGGAACTGATCGCAGAAGCCATCTCCCTGATGCTGAAGAGTCGCGACAATAAAGAGAGAGCAAAGGAAATTGTAAAAACACTCACGGACAAATATCCTCTTGTTGGATAAGGAAAATTGTGGTATAATTAATTTCAAGCAGTTTAGAGCAAAGTCGCTTTGCAGTTTGCAGAGCGGCTTTCCTTTTAAACAGAAAAAACTGAAGGAGGATTGGAAAGATGAATGACAAAAAGAAAAAAGGAGGAGTCCTTCTGGGAGCGGCGTTTCTGATGGCTACTTCCGCCATAGGTCCCGGTTTCCTGACACAGACATCGAAATTTACCAGCGACTATCAGGCAAGTTTCGGTTTCGTAATTCTCGTTTCCATTATTCTTGCTGCTGTAGCGCAGATGAATATCTGGAGAGTATTGTGTGTAACAGGGCTTCGCGGACAGGATGTAGCGAATAAGGTACTTCCGGGGCTTGGATATCTTCTGGCATTCATGATCGTTTTGGGCGGCCTTGTATTTAACATCGGAAATGTGGGAGGCTGTGCTCTTGGATTTAACACTCTTCTGGGGATACCGAACAATGTAGGATATATTCTTTCCGGAATTGCGGCAATTCTGGTATTCCTCTCCAAGAACGCCGGAAGCGTTATGGACAGAGTTACAAAGATCCTGGGAGCGATCATGATCGTGGTGATTTTTATCGTGATCCTGGTAGTGCAGCCGCCGGTAGGCTCTGCAGTGAAAAACACGTTTGTTCCTGACGCAGGTGTTACGAACCTTTTCCCGGCAATCATCACTCTTCTGGGAGGAACCGTAGGAGGTTATATCACTTTTGCAGGCGCTCACCGTCTGATCGACGCAGGTATTACAGGGGAGGAAAATCTGAAAGAAATCAATAAAAGCTCCGTTATGGGAATCGGAATTGCCACAATCGTGAGAGTATTCCTGTTCCTAGCTGTTCTTGGCGTAGTTGTCAAGGGGGCTACCCTGGATCCGGATAACCCGGCAGCAGACGCGTTCCTGCAGGGAGCAGGACAGATCGGGTATCGTTTCGCCGGTCTTGTGCTTTTGTGCGCGGCTGTGACTTCTATCGTCGGCGCGGCGTATACTTCTGTATCCTTCCTGAAAACCTTCCATCCGGCGCTTGCTAAAAATGAAAACTGGATCATCATTGGATTTATTGCAGTTTCTACTTTGATCATGCTTTTCCTTGGAAATCCGGCGACCCTTCTGGTACTGGCAGGCGCTGTCAACGGACTGATTCTTCCCATTTCTCTTGGAATCTGTCTGATCGCGGCAAAGAAGAAATCCATTATGGGTACAAAGTATCATCATCCTACATGGCTCCTTGTATTAGGAATCATTGTTGTAATCCTTTCTGCTTATCTTGGAATTACAACCTTTGTATCCAATCTGGGAAGTCTGTTTTAAACAGAGTGAGACGGCAAAAGGTGCGATCCCCGGAAGGATTGCACCTTTTTGGGTATCTGGCAGTATGGAAATATATTTTTAAGGAGTAATTATGCAGAATATTCGATTTTTGACAGCGGGAGATTCTTCCCTTCTGATTGAATTCGGAAAGGAGATCAGTCCAAAGATCAATCAGAAAATCACAGCTACCGTACAGTTGATGAGAGAACAGCATATTGAAGGAGTAGTGGACGTGATACCGGCATTCTGTTCTCTTTTGATCAACTATGATCCCCGGGTGGTTTCTTATGACGAGATCAAAGAGCGGATGGAGGCTCTTGTGAAAGTAGACGCGAAGGCCGGGGAGCAGAAACGCCGTATCTTTGAAATTCCGGTATGCTACGGAGGCGAATACGGACCGGATATCGGAAACATCGCGGAGCATGCGGGATTAAGCGAGGAGGAAGTCATCAAGATCCATTCCTCCAGAGATTATCTGATCTATATGCTGGGATTCCTGCCGGGATTTACATATCTGGGAGGGTTGGATGAGCGGATCCATACGCCGCGCCTTGCGAATCCAAGATTGAAGATCAACGCGGGAAGCGTAGGGATCGCTGGTTCCCAGACGGGAATCTATCCTCTGGATTCTCCGGGAGGCTGGCAGCTTATGGGAATGACTCCGGTGAAAACATACGATCCGGACAGAGAAGTGCCTATTCTGGTCCAGGCAGGGGATTACATCCGTTTTGTCCCTATAGACGAAGCGGAATATAAGAGAATCAAAGAAGCAGTGGACCGCGGGGAATACCAGTGCGTTGTTCACGAAGGAGAGGTGTAAAATGGGAATTCGTATACTTAAGGGCGGCATGTTTACCACTGTTCAGGATCTGGGACGCACCGGATATCAAAGCCAGGGATTTCCCGTTGCGGGAGTTATGGATGTCCGTTCTTTTAAAATAGCCAATCTTCTCCTGGATAATCCGGAAAATGAGGCGGTGCTGGAATTTACGCTGATCGGTCCCACACTGGAATTTACATCCGCCACCATCATTGCTATTACCGGAGGGGATTTTCAGCCGGAGATCAACGGAGATCCTGCGCCTATGTACACAGCGCTGTACATGAATAAAGGAGATATTTTAAAGTTCAACAGCGCGAGAACAGGAAGCAGAGGATATATTGCTTTTTCCAGTTATCTGGATATCCCAGTGGTGATGGGAAGCCGGTGTACCAATACAAAGAGCAGCATCGGCGGATTCAAGGGGCGCAAGCTCCAGGCGGGAGACTACATGAATTTCCGCATCAAAAGACGTTACCTTCCATTCTTCCTTTCAAGAAAGCTGGAACTGGATGAATTCGACCAGGAAGAAGCGGAAATCAGGGTAATCATGGGCCCTCAGGATGATCTCTTCAGCAAACAGGGAATTGAAACATTCCTGAACAGCGAATATACAGTAACCAGTGATTTCGACAGAATGGGATGCCGTCTGGAGGGACCGTATATCGCGCAGAAGAGTACATCGGACATTATTTCAGACGGAACAGTGTTCGGTTCCATACAGGTGCCTTCCCACGGAAAACCGATCATTCTTCTTTCAGACAGACAGACTACAGGCGGATACGCAAAAATCGCCACAGTAGCCTCTGTAGATATCCCGAAAGTAGTACAGAGGAAGACAGACCACAAAATCCGGTTCCGGGCCATTTCGGTTCAGGAGGCTCAGGAACTTTATCTGAAAGAGGTAAAAGAACTGGATGAGATGCGGAGAACCATCCATCAGCCCTGTAAAGAGGTGCTGGACTGCCGGCTTGTGGCAAAACGGCTGCGGAAGCTTTTTGAATAAAGAACGGACCGGCGGAGAGAACCGAGAATGCGAAGGCGCGAAAGGTTCAGCAGGTTGAGGAAAACGCACTCAGAAAAAAAGAGAAATCATAAAATCCCAGATAGAAAAGGAGAAACAGGAATGGATTTAGAAAAGATTGAAGGACTGGTAAAAATTATTGAGAATTCTTCTCTTACAGAGTTTACCTTAAAGGAAGGAGATCTGAAGATCACGATGAGCAAGCTGGATAATCCTCCAGTGGTAGCGGCGGGAGTACCTGTGACGGCTCCGGCAGCGGCAGAAGCGGCTCCTGTCACCGAGGAGACAGAGGACGAGACACTGTTCATCACTTCTCCCATTGTGGGAACCTTCTATTCTGCGCCGGCTCCCGATGCTCCGGCCTTTGTAAAAGTCGGAGATCAGGTGAAAAACGGACAGACTGTCTGCATCCTGGAGGCAATGAAGCTGATGAACGAGATCCAGAGTGAGTTTGACTGTGAGATCGAGGCAGTGCTTGTGAGCAATGAGCAGAAGGTAGAGTACGGCCAGCCTCTGTTCCGTGTAAAGAAATTATAAGAGCCGGAGGGAGGTTGGAACTGTGTTTAACAAAATCTTAATAGCCAACCGGGGAGAGATCGCCGTCCGTATCATCCGGGCCTGCCGCAATATGGGAATCCGCAGCGTAGCAGTTTATTCCAAAGAAGACGCGAAAAGCCTTCATGTACAGCTTGCAGACCAGAGAATCTGCATTGGCGAGGGGCCTGCCAAAAACAGCTACCTGAACATGGACCGCATCATCCAGGCAGCGAAGAATATGGGAGCGGACGCAATCCATCCCGGTTTCGGCTTCTTGTCAGAGAACAGCGAATTTGTCCGCCGATGCAAGGAAAACGGGATCACCTTTATCGGTCCGGAAGCGGACGTTATTGATAAGATGGGAAACAAATCCCATGCAAGAAAGACTATGATGGAAGCCGGAGTTCCGGTAGTTCCCGGTACGAAGGAACCCGTATATGACGCGGAAACGGGGATCATTCTGGCCAGAGAGATCGGTTATCCTGTAATGATCAAGGCATCTTCCGGAGGCGGCGGAAAGGGCATGCGTGTGGCTGCGTCAGAGGATGAATTTGAGTTCCAGTTTAATATGGCTCAGCGGGAGTCCGCCAATGCTTTCGGCGACGACACCATGTATATTGAACGGTTTGTGGAAAATCCGCGTCATGTGGAAATCCAGATCATGGCGGATAATTTTGGAAACGTAGTGGCTCTGGGAGAAAGAGACTGTTCTGTACAGAGAAATCACCAGAAACTTATCGAGGAATCACCATCTCCTGCCATCAGCGAGGAAACCCGGGAGAAGATGAACCAGTACGCAGTGCTGGCCGCGAAAACCGTAAACTATACAAACGCAGGCACCATAGAGTTTATCGTAAGCCCCAAAGGTGAATTCTTCTTTATGGAAATGAACACAAGAATCCAGGTGGAACACGGAGTTACAGAAATGGTAACAGGTACGGACCTGATCATAGAGCAGATCCGTGTGGCTATGGGTCAGCCTTTAAGTTTCCGGCAGGAGGATATTCACTTAAAGGGACATGCCATTGAATGCCGTATCAACGCGGAAATCCCGGAGAAAAACTTTATGCCCAGTCCCGGCGTTGTTCAGCACCTTCATCTTCCGGCAGGAAACGGGGTGCGCGTAGATACAGGGCTTTATACAGGATACCGTATTCCTTCCGAGTATGATTCCATGATCGCAAAAGTCATTGTCCATGCGCCGGACCGTGAAGCGGCGCTTCAGAAGATGCGATCCGCCCTGGATGAAATGCTGATCATGGGAGTGGAGACGAATCTGGACTTCCAGTATCAGATCATGAGACATCCTGTTTTCTGCGAGGGTAAGGCAGATACCGGATTTATTGAAAACTTTATGAATGTTAAATGATCGGAAGCGGATCCTGCAGTATGGATAAATAAGGATAGTAGGAGGAATTTCAATGTATCGTGTAGATTTAAACAGTGATCTGGGGGAGAGCTTTGGACGGTATACGATCGGAAGCGACGATAAGATCATTCCATTGATCACATCGGCAAATGTGGCCTGCGGTTATCACGCATCTGACCCGGTAGTGATGGACAAAACTCTGTCCATGGCGCGGGAGGCGGGAATCCGCGTAGGCGCTCACCCGGGGTATCCGGATCTTATGGGATTCGGAAGACGGAACATGAACGTAACGCCTCAGGAAGCCAAAGCCTATACGCTTTACCAGCTTGGAGCCCTGGATGCTTTCTGCAGGGCGCATGGTCTGAAAATGCAGCATGTAAAACCACATGGAGCTTTTTACAATATGGCGGCGAAAGATTATGAACTGTCTCAGGCAATCTGCCAGGCAGTAAAGGAATTTGACGACAGCCTGATCGTGCTGGCGCTTTCCGGCGGAGAGCTGGCCCATGCGGCGAAGGATATGGGACTGCGCACAGCTCTTGAAGTTTTTGCGGACCGTGCCTATGAGGAGGACGGTTCACTTGTAAACCGGCGCAAAGAAGGCGCTATGGTCACAGATGAAAATATTGCCATCGCCCGGGTGGTGCGGATGATCAAAGAAAAGAAAGTAACAGCTATCACCGGAAAGGATATCCCGATCCAGGCGGATTCTGTCTGCGTACACGGAGACGGCGCTAAAGCGCTGGCCTTCGTGGAGAAAATCCGTAAAACACTTACGGAAGAAGGAGTGGAAATCTGTTCTCTGGATGAGATCGTCTGAGAAAAACAGGGCTTTCTGGAAAACGGCGGACATTTGCCGGGTTTCAGAAAGCCCTGGCTTGTTTTATAGAGAAAGCCGTGATAAGATAGTGAAAGGTATTTGTGATAAAATCACTGTAATTTTTTATAAAAAGTGTATATTATAAATTAACGAAAAGGCAGGTGGTCAAAGTTGGAAAAAGTGATTATCATCGGAGCAGGTCCCGCAGGGATTTCCGCAGCTTTATATACGGCAAGAGGAAACATGGAGCCGCTGATCATTTATAATGGAATCGGGGATCTGGAAAAAGCGGAGAAGATAGAAAACTATTATGGTCTGGAAGCGCCGCTTTCCGGAAGGGAACTATTTGAAAGAGGAATTTCCCAGGCAAAGGCTCTTGGCGTAAGTTTTGTTAAGGCGCAGGTGCTGGGGATTGCAGGTTTTGACACTTTTACGGTAAAAACTACCGCAGGAGATTTTGATACGGAAAGTGTGATCCTGGCTACAGGCGGAAAGCGTTCTGCTCCCAAAATTCCGGGAATCCGGGAATTCGAAGGGAAAGGCGTCAGCTATTGTGCGGTCTGCGACGCGTTTTTCTACAGAGGAAAAGAAGTGGCGGTACTTGGCAACAGCGATTTCGCCCTGCATGAGGCGGAAGAACTTAAGAATGTGACGCCTTCTGTTACAATTTATACCAACGGCAAGAAGCCGGAATTTTCAAAGGAGCATCCCATCGCGGTAAATACCATGAAGATCCAGGCTATTGAGGGCAGCGACAGAGTGGCAGGACTCAGACTGGAGAGCGATGTGAGCGCTCAGGAAGAGGGAGAGGCGCAGCCTTCCTTTTATCCTGCAGAGGGAGTATTCGTAGCTCTTGGAACTGCGGGAAGCACAGAAATCGCAAGACAGATGGGGGCGGAACTGACAGAAAAGGGAACCGTCAAAGTAGATGAGGAAATGGCGACTACGATACCTGGACTTTTTGCGGCGGGAGACTGCACAGGCGGACTTCTGCAGGTGTCCAAGGCGGTATACGAGGGCAGCATGGCCGGAATCAGCGCAGGAAAGTATGTGCGGCGCAGAAGACAGAGTTCCTGAAAACTGTATTTACGGACAGAAAACAGAGTAAAGAAGTGCTTTTACCGACAGTATAAAAATATTGAGACATAAAACACAGAATATTTGATTAAAAAAGAAAAGGAGATATATATTATGGAAATGACAATTACCGCGCAGAATTTTGAGAAAGAAGTATTAAAATCAGAGAAACCGGTGCTGATCGATTTCTGGGCTACCTGGTGCGGCCCCTGTATGCGTCAGGGCCCCATTGTGGAGGAACTTGCCGCAGAAGGCTACACTGTAGGAAAAGTCAACGTAGATGAGGAGCCGGGGCTTGCGCAGCAGTTTCAGGTGATGAGCATTCCTACTCTTATTATTTTTAAAGATGGAAAAGAAGCGAAACGTCTTGTGGGACTGACGCCGAAGGATACGCTGAAGGCTCTTATGGACGCGTAAAACAGGACGGAGTACAGGAAGATGAAGATATTACTGGCAGCCTGTAATGCGAAATATATACATTCCAATCCGGCAGTCTACAATCTTCGGGCTTACGCCGATGACTGCCGGGATTCCGTATTTATAAAAGAGTTTACGATCAACCAGCCCAAAGATGAAATCCTGAAGGATATCTACAGAAGCGGAGCCGATGTGGTATGTTTTTCCTGCTATATCTGGAATATATCCTTTGTAAAAGAAATAATAGAAGATCTTAAGAAACTGCTTCCGGATACGGCCTTCTGGGCCGGGGGTCCGGAGGTTTCTTTTCATGGAGAAGAACTGCTCAGGTCCATGCCTCAGCTTACCGGGATCATGGCGGGAGAAGGGGAGGAAACTTTTCGGGAGCTTGCCGGATATTATGTAAAAAACAAAGGGCGGCTGGAAGATATCCGGGGAATTCTTTTCCGTCAGGGAGAGGAAATACGGAACAACGGTCTGAGAGAACCTGTGGATCTCAATAAGATTCCCTTTGTGTATGAACACATCGGAGAGTTTTCCAACAGGATCATATATTATGAAAGCAGCAGGGGATGCCCTTTCTCCTGCAGCTATTGCCTGTCGTCCATAGACCGCAGGCTTCGTTTCCGGGATCTTGTGCTGGTAAAAAAGGAACTGCAGTTTTTCCTGGACCATAAAGTGCCTCAGGTGAAATTTGTGGACCGGACGTTCAACTGCAGACACGGCCATGCCATGGAAATATGGAAATATATCCTGGAGCATGACAATGGAGTAACAAATTTTCATTTTGAAGTATCGGCGGATCTTTTTACAGAGGAGGAACTAAAGCTTCTGGGACAGATGCGGCCAGGACTTGTGCAGTTGGAAATCGGCGTACAGTCCGCGAATCCACAGACGCTGAAAGCGATCCGGAGAAAGACAGATCTGAGAAAACTGGAAAATGCTGTGGCAAGAATAAGGGAAAAAGAAAATATCCATCAGCATCTGGATCTGATCGCCGGGCTCCCATGGGAGGATTACGAAAGCTTCCGCCGTTCCTTTGACTATGTGTATAAAATGAGGCCGGATCAGCTCCAGCTTGGCTTTTTGAAGGTGCTGAAGGGCTCTTCTATGGAGATGGAAGCGAAAGAGTACGGGATGGTCTTTAAAACACGGGAACCATATGAAATACTGTCTACAAAATGGCTCTCCTACGAGGAAATTTTAAAGCTCAAAATGGTGGAAAGTATGGTGGAAGTGTATTATAATAGTGGACAGTTCCAGCATACCCTGAACTGGATCATGAGATTTTATGAGGATGCCTTTTCCTTTTTTGAAAGTCTTGGAAAGTTTTATGAAAAGAAAGGATATGGGGAAATTTCTCATTCCAGAATACGCCGTTATGAGATCCTTTTGGAGTTTCTCAGAGAAGAAACAGAAATTTCGGAGGCGGAAGCCTCTCAGAAGATGATCTATGATCTGTATTTGCGAGAAAACCTTAAGAAACGTCCCTGCTTTGCGCCGGACCAGAAAGCATACGAAAAAGCTGTATGGACATACCGGAAGGAACATCAGGTTTCCAAAACCGCTCATATCGAGGTGTTTCAGGACGGAACAGCAGTATTGTTTGATTATGACAGGAGAAGTCCCCTGTCTCATAATGCATTAACGGAAAAGATCTGTCTTTCCTATGGCAGATGATAAAGAGGTGAAAAAAGATGGGAATGTTTGATCCGAAGAAAAGAAAAATAGTCACAGCAGTAATCGCGGTAGTCCTTGTTGCCGCCATGGTGATTCCGACGATTCTTTCTATTCTTGTATGATCGGTAAGCCGTTATGAAACTGGGACAGAAAGCGATGGAAGCGCTGAAAGAGGAAATAACGGGCAGCCTTCTGGAAGGGGATGACCTTGTAGTGGCAGGCGCGATAGCTCTCCAGGGAACGGCGCTTCTTGTAAAATATGAAAGAAAGATACTGGAGAAAACCTTTTCCGGCGGTTTCCTGTATGACGCGGAAAAATGCATGGAAATGTATGGAATAAACAGAAGTGTTCCGCGAAAAAGCGAGACGTCTGGCCGGAAAGGAAAAACGGCAGAGGAATTTCTGGAGAGATATGGATTTTCGAAGGAGGTAAGCGAACGCTGCCATGCCGTTTACGCAATGGGAGAGGGCGGCGTGCTGTGTGCGCTCTGGAAAATGGCGGAAGCTTCAGGAACAGGGCTGGAAGCAGATCTGCGGAAGATTCCGATAAGACAGGAGACCATTGAAGTCTGCGAGAAATTCGACCTGGATCCCTACCGTCTTTTGTCTTCAGGTTCTGTTCTTCTGGGAACCGGCAGAGGAAGAGAGCTTGCGGAGGCTTTTAACCAAAGAAAAATACCGGCGGCGGTGATCGGAAGGGCAGTAAAAGGAAACAACAGAATTTTATACAGCGGGAAGATCACCCGGTTTCTGGATCGTCCCGGGCAGGACGAGATCACAAAAATGCCCTGGGGAGATAAATGGAAAAGCCGGGGGCTCTTTCCGGGACAGGAAAGGAAAAATACGGTATGGCAGGACTGAATATCGTACTACATGAGCCGGAAATCCCGTCAAACACAGGGAATATCGGGCGTACCTGCGTCGCTACGGGGACAAGGCTGCATCTGATAGAACCTCTGGGATTCCGTCTGAATGAAAAAGAGATCAAACGGGCGGGAATGGATTACTGGAAAGATCTTGATGTAACGACTTATCTGGACTATGCGGATTTTCTGCGCAGAAATCCGGGGGCGAAAATATATTACGCCACAACAAAGGCTCCTCAGACTTATACGGAGGTCCATTATGAAGAAGACTGTTTTTTGATGTTCGGAAAGGAAAGTGCCGGAATTCCGGAGGAGATCCTTTTGGAAAATCAGGCACAGTGTATCCGGATTCCTATGCTGGAAGATATCCGGTCTCTGAACTTAAGCAATGCAGCGGCTATCGTGCTTTACGAGGCGCTGAGGCAAAATGACTTTTGCCACTTGAAAAGAGAGGGACAGCTTACCAGATATCAATGGAAATAAAAAAGACGGGACAGGCAGATCCGCGGCAGTAAGAAGGATATGACAGAGAAGGAGGGACAGAATGGAACTGGGAAAATATCGTTTATATTCAGAAATGGCAAGAGGCGAAAAAAAGGCGGAGCTTGTATTTAAAGGCGCCCGGGTATTTATGGCGCACACCGGAGAATTTGTGGATGGAGACGTGGCGATTGCGGACGGTATTGTACTTGGAGTAGGGCATTACAGCGGCCGGCGGGAAATCGATCTTACGGGAAAATACCTCTGTCCCGGTTTTATTGACAGTCATCTTCATCTGGAATCCACTCTGGTAACGCCGGGAGAACTGATCCGGCAGGCCGCTCTGTGCGGAACGACTACTTTTATCGTAGACCCTCATGAATCTGCCAATGTATCCGGCAGCGAGGGAATTGATTATATTTTAAAGCAGACGGAAAATGTTCCGGCAAATGTGTATGTAATGATGCCTTCCTGCGTACCGGCTACCGATGTGGACGACAACGGATGTACGCTTACCGCGGGAAAGATGAAATCATATCTGGATCAACCGCGTATCCTGGGACTTGGAGAAGTAATGGACGCTGTTTCCGTGGTCAACGGAAGTGTTTCCATGCATGAGAAGCTGGCGTTGTTTGAAAACCGCGTCAGGGACGGTCATGCGCCATTTCTGGAACCGGGAGATCTGGCTGCCTATGCTCTGGCCGGGATTTCTACAGATCATGAGTGTGTGGATTATGATTATGCCATGGAGGAATGCCGGAACGGGATGTATGTACTGATCCGGGAAGGAAGCGCCGCAAGGAATCTGGACGCTATTGTAGGAGGAATCGTCAGCCGTCACACGGATACATCTTTTTTCTGCTTTTGTACGGATGATAAGCATATTGAAGAGATCCGGCGGGAAGGCCACATCAATTATAATATCAAAAGAGCGGTTCAGTTAGGGCTTCCTGTGGAAAAAGCTTTGAAAATGGCTACCATCCAGGCGGCGCGCTGTTACGGCCTTTCCCGTCTGGGAGCAATTGCGCCGGGATATCAGGCGGATTTTACTGTTCTGGACAATCTAAAGGATCTGAATGTCCTGGAGGTTTATCATAAGGGCAGGAAGATCCTGGCGGAAAGCCATGGAAACATACCGCCTTGTCCGCCGGATCTGAAACAGACGGTCCATTTAGATCATTTCAGCCAGGAACAGCTTATACTTCCCCACGCAGGAGGCAAAGCCCATGTTCTTCAGATGATCGGCGGTCAGATCGTAACAGAGGATCTCCGTGAGGAAGTGCCTTTTCAGAAGACAGAGAAGGGGAACGTTTTTATTCCGGAAGGCGGTTATCTGAAGATTGCCGCTGTGGAACGGCATAAAAATACGGGAAAGACCGGCGTGGGGATCGTAAAAGGATTCGGGATCAAGGGCGGCGCCATCGCCTCCAGTGTTTCCCACGATTCCCATAATCTGATCGTCATAGGAGATAATGACAGGGATATGTATCTGGCAGTCCGGGAACTGATCCGCACACAGGGAGGCTATACCCTGGTGGAGAATGGAAAAGTTTATGAGACGCTGCCGCTTCCGATAATGGGACTGATGAGCGACGCCGGATATGAGACGGTGAACAAAGTTTTAAAGAAAATGATCGCCAAGGCTTATGAAATGGGGATTCCCAAGGATTTTGATCCCTTTATCACGCTTTCGTTTATGGCGCTTCCGGTTGTTCCGGAAATACGGATCACTCCCCGGGGAGTTTACCTTGTAAAAGAAGAGAGACTTCTGAAAACACCGTTTGAACAGTAAAAGAGAAAAGCAGGATGGAAAACCGGCAGAAGCCGGCTTTCTATCTTGCTTTTTCTAAAGTAAAAATAAACTCTGTCCCCACACCTTCTGTACTGATCACATTGATATTTTCTCCATGAGCGCTGATGATCTCCTTGACAATGGCAAGTCCGAGACCGGTTCCGGTCTGATCCTTTCCCCTTGAGATATCTGTTTTGTAAAAACGCTCCCAGATCCGGTGAAGGCTCTGTTTGGGAATCCCGATTCCATGATCTTTGACGGAGACAAAAATTTTATCATTTTTTTCCGTTGTCTCAATGATGATGGTAGAATTATTGCGGCTGAATTTGATCGCATTATTCAGAAGATTATGAAGCACCTGCTGGATCTGATCTACGTCAGCTTTGGCGTACAGCTCTTTTCCTGAAAGAACAAGTTCCAGGAGAATCTTGCGCCTGGTACAGTCGCCTTCGTATGTGGCGGCTGTTTTTTTGATGACTTCATTGATATCAAAAGTCTGGATCTTCAGCAGCCGTTTATGGATATCCAGTTCGTTTAATGTGAGAAGCCCTTCCGTAAGTTTTTCCAGACGTCCCGCCTCATAAGCGATGATCTTTAAATATTTTTCCTGGCTGTCCGCCGGGATCACCCCGTCCAGCATTGCGTCCACATAGCCTTTGATGGAGGTAAGGGGAGAACGGAAATCATGGGAAATATTGGAAATGAACTGTCTTTGATATTCCCCGTTCCTGTTCAGCTTTTCCGCCATATAATTCAGGCTGTTGGCAAGATAGCCGATTTCATCCTCCGAGGAAACCGGGATTTTATAAGCCAGATTTCCATTGGCAAATTCCGAGGCGCCCCGGATGATCTCCTTCAGAGGTTTATGAACATAACGCTGATAGATCAGAAGAAGAAGAAATACCATCAGATATACGGCAAGGAAAAGAAGCTGGATGATAAAAAGAATTTCTCCGCGTTTCTGATACAGATCGCTCATCCGATAGTGAATGGCAACGTATCCCTTGGTAGTCATATTATCGGTAATAGGAGCAAGAACACTGAGGTATGTATCCTGAAAATAGCCGTAAAAATCTCCTACACGGTAATAATTGCTTCCCCAGTCGGAAGGATCGAAGCCTTTTAGCTCGATAGGATGACTGGGGGAAATATCTGTTCTGGTGCTGACGATAATGCCGCCTTCATTGTTTATGATCCATACAATACTGGAAGGATAGTCGGAGATCATATACAGATTCGACTGGATACTGCTTAAATTTGAAGAGGAAATATTGTTCTTGACAGAACTGTTTTCCGCCACATGAGTGGCGTCCAGATAAAGGCTTTCGCTGATATCCTGTTCCAGAGCCGATTCAATCATATAGGAGCCGACCAGAGTGATGAAAAGAAAGCCGAGAATTCCGATCAGTATGTAGCCTTCCAGAAATTTCAGCGAAATTCTCTTCCTCATTTGGTTTTCACCTCAAATTTATACCCGATTCCCCATACAGTAGAGATGCTCCAGTCGGGGTGATCTTTGATCTTTTCACGGAGACGTTTAATATGAACGTCTACGGTTCTGGTATCTCCGATATATTCATATCCCCATATGTGATCCAGAAGCTGTTCCCTGGTAAACACCTGATTGGGAGAGGATGCCAGAAAATAAAGAAGTTCCAGTTCCTTCGGCGGCATATCGATCTGCCTGCCCATATAGGTGACGGAATAGTTTGTCAGGTTAATGGTCAGATCCGGATAGGAAACAGATTTTTCGTTGGATACGGAAGCAGGCTGTTTGACCTTGAAACGGCGGAGTACCGCGCGGACCCGGGCTACCAGTTCCTTAGAATCAAAAGGCTTGATGATATAATCGTCCGCGCCAAGCTCCAGCCCCAGGACCTTGTCAAAGGTTTCTCCCTTGGCGGAGAGCATGATGATAGGAACGTCGGAGGTATGACGGATCTCCCTGCATACCTGGTAGCCGTCAATGCCCGGAAGCATCAGATCCAGGAGAAGAAGATCCGGCTGGAAGCTCTGGAATTCTTTCAGAGCCTGTTCTCCGTCGTTTACGATCTTTGTTTCAAAACACTCCTTTGTAAGATAAAGAGAAATCAGCTCTGCAATATTGTTGTCGTCGTCGATGATCAGTATTTTCTGTTTTGCGGCCATAATAACTCCTCCTTTTACTTTTATTTTTTCAGTTCCACGATAGTAACTCCGGCGTCTCCTTCGCCGAATTCGCCCAGTCGGAAGGAGTCTACATGTTTCTGTCTTCTGAGATAATTGTGGATTCCTTTTCTGAGAGCTCCGGTACCTTTTCCGTGGACAATACGCACAGTTTTCAGATGGGCGATGTAGGCGTCGTCGAGATATTTGTCAAGCTCTGCCACCGCCTCGTCAACAGTTTTTCCAAGAAGATTGATCTCAGTGGAAACACTGGCGGATTTGGACATTCTGATCTTTCCGGCGCCTGTTCTCTGAAGAGAGGGAGCGGTGATCACTGGCTCGTCTATGAGCTCCAGATCGGAGATATGTACCTTGGAACGGATGATCCCCATCTGAACAAAGAGAAAGCCTTTGGAATCCGGACGGCTTCCTACAGTACCCTTGAGGTTCATGCTGAGTACTTTTACGGAATCGCCGGGATGCACATCCTTGGCGGTAAGCTGCTTTTTCGGCTGCTTTTTCTCTACAGGACGGGACATTTTCTTTTCCGCCCGGTCCATTCTCTTCCGGAGTTCCTGGCGTTCCCGCTCCACAGAAGCTGTGTCCACATGATCTTTCTGAAATTTGTGGAAAAGCTTCATAGTCTGATCCGCATATTCTTTGGCTTCTTCCAGGATTTTGTGAGCCTCCTCGTTGGCCTGCCGGATGATCCTGTCTTTCTGGGAGTCCAGTTTTTCCTGGCGGGCTTCAAGCTGAGCCTTTAACTGCCGGATCTCTTCTTTATACCGGGCAGCCTCCTGGCGTTCCTTTTCAAGCGTTACTCTATTTTCCTCAAGAGAAGAGATCACATCCTCAAAAGATTCATCCTGCTCGCTGATCTGTTCCCTGGCCTTCTGGATAATTTCATCGGAAAGCCCAAGTCTGGAGGAAATGGCAAAGGCGTTGCTCTTTCCCGGGATTCCGATAAGAAGACGGTAAGTGGGGCGTAAGGTTTCCACATCAAATTCGCAGCAGGCATTCTCTACGCCTGGAGTAGAAAGGGCATAAACCTTAAGCTCACTGTAATGTGTGGTAGCCATAGTGCGGATCCCTTTCTGATGCAGGTAGGAAAGAATGGAAATGGCAAGGGCCGCCCCCTCAGTCGGATCTGTACCTGCTCCCAGCTCGTCAAAAAGTACCAGAGAATTTCTGTCCGCTTTGTCAAGAAAAGAAACAATATTTGTCATATGGGAGGAAAAGGTACTGAGGGATTGCTCAATACTCTGTTCATCTCCGATATCTGCGTAAATTTCATGAAAAAGAGCCAGCTCGCTGCGGTCCAGAGCCGGGATATGAAGACCGGACTGTCCCATCAGGGTGAGAAGCCCCGCTGTTTTCAGAGAAACAGTTTTTCCGCCTGTGTTGGGGCCGGTGATAATGAGAAGATCAAATTCATCCCCAAGACGGATATCAATGGGGACCGCTTTCTTTTTAGGGATCAGCGGATGGCGGGCCTGTCTCAGACGGATCCTCCCTTCCTCATTAAAGACGGGTTCGCTTCCGTTCATATCCATGGCAAGAGCTGCCCGGGCAAAAATAAAGTCAAGCTGAACCATTAACGTCAGGTTCAGGGAGACTGCCTCCCGTTCCGCGGCGATCTGTTCGCTTAAAGAGGCAAGAACAGCCTCGATCTCCTTCTGCTCCTGAAGCTCAAGCTCCCGCATATCGTTATTCAGTTTTACAACAGCCATCGGTTCGATAAACAAAGTGGAACCGGTGGAGGACTGGTCGTGGATCATGCCGGGAACCTGACCTTTATATTCGGCTTTTACCGGAATACAGTATCTTCCGTTCCGCATGGTGATCACAGAGTCCTGGAGATAATTTCTGGCGCTTCCGTTGACAAGACCGGAAAGCTGGGTATGTATGCGGTCGTTGGTGATCTTCATGTTTCTGCGGACGCTGCGGAGTCCCGGACTTGCGTCGTCGCTGATCTCATCTTCCGAGAGAATGCAGCGGCGGATTTCACTGGAAAGAGGTGTAAGAGGAGAAAGCCCCTCAAACATGGCGTCCAGTGAATCAGCAGGGGCGTCATTTCTGTCTTTCCGGGAATATGCTTTGACCCGGGAAGTGTTTTCCAGAAGAGCGCAGACTGCCAGAATCTCCACAATTCCCAGAGTACTGCCGATCTCCAGCCGTTTCAGAGAGCCGCGTACATCCTTTACACTGCCAAAAGAAACAGAGCCTTTCTGGAAAAGCCGGGTCAGCGCGTCTTTTGTCTGTGTCTGCATCAGCCGGATCTGCTCTATGTCTATGGAGGGAGTCAGATTGCGGCAAAGTTCCTTCCCCATAGGGGAGGACGCTTTTTCTGTAAGTTTCTCTATGATCTTTGGATATTCCAAAGAAACTAATGCTTTTTGATTCATAAATTCTCCTGTCAGTACAGCGGCGGCGTACAGAAAGACATGCTGGCGCTGTACACGAACGCTGGTTGTTTCACAATAAATTTCTTTCGCAAAGAAAAACAATTCCGTTTAAAATCAGCCTTTTCTTTACTACGTCTATTCTACATGATTTGTTCCGGATTGAAAAGGAAAATGTATTTTTTATTCTATTTTTTATTCATAAAAAATTCATAATGTTCTGGTAATATATGATTTAAATTATCAGGTTTATGGGAGAATGGTTATGGCTGACAGAAATGATCAGGACTATCCTTTTATAAAAGAAACAATTAAAAAAAGACCTGTAAATATAAGGGAAGCTGTACATAAGCTTTTGATGGCCGCGGTATGCGGAATTGTTTTCGGATGTTTTGCGGTAGCGACGATGGCGGTGCTCATGCCGTTTGTGCAGAAAAGTTTGGGAAAGGATGAAACCGGACAGAAAACAGTCCGCCTGTCTCCCCCTGCGGCCAGCCAGTCTGATACTTCTTTAGAAATACAGCAGTCAGGAGAGGATGAAGCCCAGGAGGCGGAGATACTGCAGTCTGTTTCCGGCGGGGCTTCTCAGACAGCAGAAGCGGCAGAACAATCACAAAACAGCGAAGCAGTATCCGGCAGCGGGAACGGCTCTGCTGTGTATGCAGACGATCTTGCGGATCATCTGGAAAATATTTATAAAGAAATCAAGAAGATCGCCCAGGAACCGCAGAAGGCTCTGGTAAGAGTTACGGGAATCGGAGAAAACCAGGATCTTCTGGATCATTCCTCATTAACCTATGGAGACGAAGAGGGAATTATTTTTCTGAAAAATGAGGAGGCTTTTTACATACTGACCATATCGGACAGCCTGGGAGAAGGAGAAAACTACCGGGTAGTGTTTTCAACAGGAGACACTGCTGAAGGAACCTTGTGCGGAGTGGATAGCAGATCAGGCCTCCTGGTGATCCGTGTATCTTTTGATGAAGTAGAGGAGGAAACACGCAGGGAGGTTCCGGCTGTTCCTTTGACCATGAAGGCGGATCAGGAGCAGGCGGACCCAGTCATCGCCATAGGAAGCCCTACCGGAGACTCAGATACTCTCGTCTATGGAAATATTACGTCTGTTCAGGGAAGATACCGGATTGCTGACGGAGAATACACGATTCTCACAACAGATATGGTGGGAAGCAGCAGCGGCGGAGGCGTCCTTCTGGATATGGAAGGCCAGATGATAGGAATCATCATTAACGAGGACGAGGAGGACGGAAATGTGATCCGGGCAGTATCTGTTGCGCAGCTCCGGTCGATCCTGGAAATGCTTTCCAACGGAGAAAGTATCCGGTATCTGGGAATTTTGGGCGAGACGGTAACGGAAGAGAAGTCGCAAAATCTGGAAATTCCGCAGGGAATCTATGTGGACGGAGTAGAAGAGAATTCTCCGGCAATGTCGGAGGGAATTCAGAGCGGCGATATAGTATATGAAATAGGCGGAAAAAAAGTCGACAGTATGGAAGAATACTCCGAAGCGCTGCAGGAACTGACTGCATGGGAGAAGACCAAGATTTCGCTTTACCGCAGAAATCCTTCCGGAGAGTATGTGGAAGTGGATCTGAAGATAATGGTGGAAGAAAATTAAATGCAGGCATCCGGAAATTTATGAAATTGAGATTATCTGTCAGAAGGCCCGCTGTCATACGGAAATCCGAAATGATCTTCTGTATGACGGCGGGTCTTGTCATTAGGAAAAATATATTATATAATGTGCAAAAATGCTGAGCTTCCCCTTCGGTTCAGAGTAATATTGCAAAATGCGGTTCCGTCAGGCTGCGCAGGAACAGGGAAGATCAGCCGGAAAATAATATCAGATAACAGAAAGGCAGAAAATCATGCGTTTTATTAACGAATTACATGAAGGAGACAGAATCAGCGGGATTTATCTCTGTAAACAGAAACAGTCGGCAGTGACGAAAAACGGAAAGCCTTATGACAGTATTATTCTCCAGGATAAAACAGGAGTGCTGGACGGAAAAATCTGGGATCCTAATTCTCTGGGAATTGATGAATTTGACGCGTTGGATTACATAGAGATCATGGGCGATGTGACCAGTTTTGCAGGCGCCATGCAGGTAAATATAAAAAGAGTCCGGAAAGCGGGAGAAGGGGAATACGATCCGGCGGATTATATTCCTGTCAGTGAGAACAGCGCGGATGATATGTACCGTCAGCTTCTGGATGTGATAGGAACGATCCAAAATCCATATCTGTCCGCTCTCTTGAAGAAATTATTTGTGGAGGACCGGAATTTCCTGAAATCCTTCCAGGAACATTCCGCAGCCAAGACGGTTCATCATGGTTTCATCGGAGGCCTGATGGAACACACCTTAAGCGTTACGAGACTTTGTGAATATATGGCAGGAGCTTATCCGCTGCTGAAGAGAGATCTTCTGATCACAGCAGCTCTTCTTCATGATGTGGGAAAAACAAAAGAATTGTCCCCGTTCCCCTTAAATGATTATACAGATGAGGGACAGCTTCTGGGCCATATTGTTATCGGGGCCCAGATGATCCATGATCTGGCAAAAGAAATTCCGGATTTTCCGGAAACTCTGGAAAACCAACTTATCCACTGCATCCTTGCTCATCACGGGGAACTGGAATTCGGCTCGCCTAAGAAACCGGCTCTTGCAGAGGCAGTTGCTCTGAATCTTGCAGATAATACAGATGCGAGAATGGAAACACTGACAGAAATCTTTGCCGCAGATAAAGGCAAAAAGGAGTGGTTGGGATATAACAGACTTTTTGAATCTAATCTGAGAAGGACAGGAGACGTATAAGGCTCATGGAATATCGCAAAAACGACAGGATAACATTAAAGATCGTAGACTGCGGGACAGACGGTGAAGGCATCGGCAAGGCTGATGGCTTCACTGTTTTTGTAAAAGACGCAGTGATCGGGGACGTAGTTTCCGTAAAAATAATGAAAGCCAAGAAAAACTATGGATATGGAAAACTGGAGCAGATTCTGGAGCCGTCTCCATACAGGGTAAAGCCTCTGTGCCCTTCCGCGCGCCAATGCGGAGGCTGTCAGCTTCAGGAGATGTCTTATGACCAGCAGCTTGTATTCAAAGAAAAAAAGATCAGGGGGAACTTGGAACGTATCGGAGATTTTACGGATATTCCTATGGAACCCATTATCGGAATGGATGATCCATGGCATTACCGGAACAAAGCCCAGTTTCCGGTAGGAAGAAATAAAGAAGGCAGGCTGGTGACAGGGTTTTATGCCGGCCGTACACATGTGATCATTGAAAACAGGGATTGTGCCATTGGGATTCCCCAGAATAAAGAAATTCTGGACAGGGTGCTGGTTTACATGGAAAAATATCATATAGAACCATATGATGAGACGACCGGAAAAGGTCTTATACGACATATTTTTATACGATGCGGATTTTATACCGGCGAGCTGATGGTATGTCTGATCATAAACGGCGATACGATACCGCATCAGAAGGCGCTTGTGGATTCTCTTACGGAAATTCCCGGGATGACCAGCATCTCGCTGAATATTAACCGAAAAAGAAGTAATGTGATCCTGGGAGAAAAGGGACGGGTTCTCTGGGGGCAGAATTATATTACAGATAAGATCGGAAATATTTCCTATCAAATATCGCCCCTGTCCTTTTTTCAGGTGAATCCCCGACAGACGGTAAAGCTTTATTCCAAGGCCCTGGAATATGCGGATCTTCACGGAGAGGAAACTGTCTGGGATCTTTACTGCGGCATTGGTACGATCTCGCTTTTTCTGGCGCAGAAGGCAAAGTTCGTCAGAGGGGTGGAGATTGTGCCCCAGGCTATTGAGGACGCCCGCAGGAACGCGGAGCTGAACGGGATTTCCAATGCGGAATTTTATGTGGGAAAGGCAGAGGAGGTGCTGCCGGAATATTATACCCGGTACGAACGGGAACAGGGAGAGAAAGCACATGCGGATGTAATCGTGGTGGATCCCCCACGGAAAGGCTGCGATCAGGCCCTTTTGGATACCATCGTGAAGATGCAGCCGGAGAGGGTCGTCTATGTAAGCTGTGATCCGGCTACCCTGGCAAGAGACTTGAGATACCTCTGCGACCGGGGGTATGAATTAAAAAAGGTATGCGGGACAGATATGTTTCCGCAGGGGGTGCATGTGGAAACGGTATGTCTTTTGTCCAAACTTCATGCAGAGCAGCATATTGAAGTTGAACTGAACATGGACGAGCTGGATTTGACTGCAGCGGAGAGCAAAGCCACCTATGAGGAAATAAAGGAGTATGTGCTGGATAAATACGGTCTAAATGTTTCTTCGCTCTATATCGCCCAAGTAAAAAGAAAACATGGGATTATAGAGCGGCTAAATTACAATCTGGGAAACGGAAAAGTAAAAGTACTGCATGTATCAGAAGAAAAAGAACGGGCAATAGAAGACGCATTAAGACACTTCCAAATGATATGAAATACACCCTCTCTCTGCAAGAAATCAGAGAGGGGGATTTTTTTATAAAAAAGTTCTTGACTTTTGTTGGAAAACGTAGCATAATGTAGACAAACATAAAGGGTACAGAGGAACCTACAAAACATCCTCGAAAATAATAATGAAGCTTTAAATTGTAAAGTAAGTATTACTTTCTTTGCAGTTTATTTCTTATTTTTTCGATAGTTTTGTAGTTTTTTTGTGCCCTTTTTTTGTTTCAAATTTTTGAAAAGCAGAAAGGAGGGGACGGGTATGGTGACGCAAACCAAAGCTGAGAAGCTGCCATTGAATCAGAAGATGCTTCTGACGATTACTGAAGCAGCGGAATATTCACATATCGGAATCAACCGTATTTCCGAAATGCTGAAAGCCCCGGATTGCCCGTTTGTCTTATTTAACGGCAACCGGAAATTGGTGAAGCGCAAAGAGTTTGAAGAGTACATCAAAGAAAATCGCTTTTTGTAAGGTCAGTTATGGCAATGCAAAAAGCCGCCCGTGGAGCTGCAACTCCTTAGGACGGCAAGGAAAATATTCTTTCAATTATATTATAACAGAAAGCGATATATTTGCAAGAGGAAGGCGCAAATTATGAACGATCATGAGTATGAGGCTAGTAAAGAAGTATTACTGGCTGAAGCGCTTGGAAGATACAGTGCATATGGATATTGCATGAGGCAGCTTGACAGCCTGATGGAAGCCGGTGTGGACGCTGTAGGGACAGAGTGGCTGCAAATGCTGAAAACAAGAATCGGGATGCGTTACCATGAGGCAGCAGACGATTGGCAGGCGCTTGCAGTGGATACAGAGGAAATGCTTAATGCAAAGGAGGATTATCGCTATGAATGACGTTATTACAACAACCCCTAATGATACAGATGACGTAAATGGCGTAAACAATACCAATGGTATGGATGAAGTAAACGGTACAAATGATACAGCTGACGCACAGGCACCTGATGCTGGGAATGGCAATGGAGGAAGCGGAACTGTGAATATCCCGGCAGGGCGTGCAAATACGGTATCATTTACGGTTAAGCATGAAGTTGACGATTATATTAAGAGATCCCTGGAAATGTACGGGGAACTTCCGGATCCGGAAGTGTGCACAGATGATGTATTGGTTGAAATCAACCAAGCAATCAGCATGTTAAATACTGCGCTGCCGAAAGGAGAGAAATTCCCGAGGGTAAAGGAACTGCCGGGATACGCAATCGCGGAATTGCTGCTTGCGCATAACGACATCATCCGCGTTGCTCCTGGCCTGAAAGGGGCAGATACAGATGAAGATGATGGTGAAATCCTCGATGAATCGAAATTGCCCTTGGGGATCTACCAGCATGACGGTGTCAAGAAAGGGATCTACGCGATCTGCGAAAGTGCGGATGCAGGCGTTCTGTGCGAGCTGATCCGGCAGTACAATCCCCAGATTACATCCAGGGGACGGAAAGAAGTGTTCCTGATCCTGAAATCAAAGGCGCCGGTAATGAGGAAGACAACCACCCCTTATCTTGCTGCTGTCGGAAACTGTATCTACGACGCATTGCACAAAGAGGTGATCCCGTTTAGCAAGGATTACGTGTTTACGTCTAAGATCAGGACGCACCTGAACCTTGCTGCAGTCAACCCTATGATTCCTGTGTCGCAGGATGGAAGTGTATGGAACCCGGAAGATTGGATGAAGACGCTTGCGCCGAATGATCCGGAACTGGTGGATTTATTCTGGCAGGTGATCCAGGCATCGTGCTTACCGCTTGTGCCGCGTAACAAGATGGTGGTATTAGCCTCTGAAAAGGGGAATAACGGAAAAGGGACAATTTGCGAACTGATTAGGACAGTCTTGGGTGAGAGCCAGACGGCGAATATCCCTTTGGATTATTTTGAGAAACCGTTTGCACTGGGGGCGCTCCCGAATGCGGTTGCGATCGTTGTTGACGAGAATAGCGTAAAGGCGTACCTTAAGGATGTTGCGATCCTGAAAAGCGTTATTACTGGAGATAGGATTACGATTAACCAGAAATACGTACAGCCCTTCGATTATAGCTTTAATGGTCTGGTGCTGGAATGCGTCAACAGCATGCTGCAGGTCAAGGATAAGACCGGAAGCTTTTGCCGTAGGCTGCTTCTTGTGAAGATGCCGTCCTGCTTTACCGGCAAGGAAAAGAAGTACATCAAGGCAGAGCTGATCCGTAGGCGTGATGTCCGCGAATACATCCTGAAGAAGGTGCTTGTGGATATGCCATACAGGGATTCTTTCAGCGAACCCAAATGCTGTAAAGAGGCTATGAAGGAGTATATCCAGCTGACGAACAGCGTAGTAGCATTTTGCGATGAGATCTTGCCGAAGTGTGTATGGGATTTGCTGCCGGCTACGGACTTTTTATACGAAATGTATAAAATCCATTATAGCGAAGCGCATCCTGATGGACATCCGGTAGGGAGGAACGAATTCATCGAAGAGGTCAAGAACTATGTTGATGATCCCAATAATCAGTCAGAGTGGGAATGGACGGACTGTACACGCTCTGCCGGACGGATGGAGTGGAAGGAACCGCTTATTGAAGAGTATGATCTTCCTGGCTTTGCAAGAGCTTATTACTACGCTTCCAACTATGAAGCGATTCTTAAACGGGTCCTTAAAGAGAAGTACAGTGGGCTGAAAAGGAAGGCCCCGAAAGGAAACCCGTACTCACAGGCTGCAGTTACGGCATAGATATAAAAATCCCTTCTCAACAGGAGAGAGGGGATTTTTTTATGGCGTGCGCCTGGTACTTACATGCCAGTCATTTCTTACTTTTTTTCATATCATAAATGATAGCTGCGTTTCTTTTTTTTCCAACATAATTTGTATAATCCTGCAAGCGCTTTAGAGCGCGGACCGTGTCTGCGGTTACGTCAGCATTATAACCGGTATTGGTAATCTCAGCTTTAAATTTGTCATGCATGAGCTGGTTCCAATCGAAGCCTTCGAAAAACAGGTTATAGAGGGCTTCCAGCATCATCCGGCAGCCCATTTTTTGCAGGTCTTCGTCTTTTGTAGAAAAGATGGCAAGGATATCATCATCGGGTTTGGGATCACGATCTTCCAGAGCTGCATTATTGCTATCTATGATTTTCTGTGCCAGTTCGCCGTAATCGTTTTCCTTTTCTTCCATATATTTGGCTTTTTCTCTTGCTAAGGCTTCGGAGTCATATTCTTTTTTGTCATAGTGATTTTGAATATAGTCTGCCCACTGCAGGAAGCAGTATTTTTCAAAAAGCTCAATACTGATTTTTCTGACCCCTTTTGGGGGCTTAATAAGGTCCCACAGGGGTCTTTGGTTTATTTTGGTGCGCTCCATGATCCGCTGGAGCTGGGTCGTGAAATTGCCAAAGGGATCCTTGTTATCCATGTTAAGAGACAGATGATAAGCATCAATATAATGGATAGCAAGCTGTCTGATGGTGAGTTTTTCCTTACGTTCTTCCATAAAAAACACCTCCTAAAAATCATGTATGGAAAATAACTATTTATGTATGAAATTATATAACGAAAATAAGCGAAATGTCAATAGCTAAACGAAATATTGTATAAAACCATGTGCGTATAAAATTATTGATATAGTGTATGAATATGTGGTATACTTGCAGTACAAACAATGAAAATAAAACTATAGAAAGGAATGATATACACCATGCTGACGTATCAAATTACAGATGGAAAGCACAAAATTAATTTTACGAAAAAGAAAAAAGCGGAAAAATTTTTGGCAAGCCATTCTGGAAACAGGCTGAGAATGATTCATTTCTGGGAATACGGAAGCCCCAAGCAATCTGGGAAAAGCCGCATCTATGGAAAGACATTGGAGGAAACCGTCGAGAAATACCTGATGAGTATTATCTTTGCGCTGGATCTTGATAACCTGAATTTTTTTGGCGGAATAGATACGATTGAGATTAAGAAGAATGAAGACAGGTTCTATTTGTACATCTCCGGGTGGAGCGGAAGAAGCGATCATGAGAATTTAGACGGTCTGAACAAAATTTATCATACAGAAAAGGTTGAGATCGAGAAAGTTACGGCTGACGAGTGGCATGGGGATTATTTCAAGCAGTTTTAAATCATACATATAAGGCTCCGAGAATATCGGAGCTTTTATTTACTGCTTATTACAGCACAGAAAAATCCCCCTCTCGGTTTGAGAAGGGGACAATCGCTTGGATAGAACAAACTCTTTGAGCCATTATGGAAAATTCCGTTTGACCCTTTTTGTTTCATCTCTACATACGTAGAGACAATTTGGATCCTTATATAAAAGAGGATCATCTCTACATATTGTAGAGACAAACAAGAAATTTCTTACAGATTTTGATGCTTGCATCAACTCTACATAATATAGAGACAACATAAGAAATTCTTGCAAATTCTGAGCTGTTTTGGAAAAAATCCTTTCAACTCTTTTTTGGATCACCTCTACATACTGTAGAGACAATGTAAGAATTTTTCTTACCAATTTTGTTTCAATTCTACCCAGCCGAAGCTGAGTTCTATGGTTTGTTCTACCTTATATAATTATTATAGAACATTTATATCAAAAAGTCAATAGGTTTTTTGAAAAAAATGGGTTTTTGATAAGTTTTTTGCGTAAAAAGAACCCCGGCACAGTGGCCGGGGCTTTTATCCTTCATTTTCGTCTTCTGGTACAAATTGAAGAATGTCAGAAACATTGCATCCCAGGACGATACAAAGAGTGTTGATTGTTTTGGTTGTAATGGTTTTTCCATCTCTTAAGCGCTGAATCGTATCAGGCAGTATTCCATGCTCATAGATTAATTTATATGTACTTATCCCTCGCTCCTGCAGCGTTTGCCAAAATGGATCGTAAGAAATCATGTTATCACCTCGCGAAAAGCGTAACATGAGTTTATTTGTAATACTGCATGTTATAACGACTATATCAAAAGCGTCTGCGACGCCGGATGCCCCTGCAAACATAATTCTAAGGAGGGTACGATATATGGATAAACCATATGAAAGAGATCTTGAATTGTTGCAGGCAGAGCTGGGACATTATGAGTATTTTGCTAAAAAGTTTACGCAAGAGTGCGATCCAGCCCACGCCGAAGAATTTCAGGAGGTATGCACTGAAATCCGAGAGGCAATCGAAGCCGTCAAGAAGAGGCAGGCTGCTGCCCTGTCTGAATGGGCGGCGCTGTCTCTATCCAAAAGGAGGGCTGTGCTGCTGCCGCTGATCGGGGCGCTGGAGGAAACTGTCCAGATTGCCAGAGATAAAAGCTGTCCGGAATTTGCAACGTATCTGGATGAATTCCTTTCAGGCTATCTTGCAGATCTGCAAGATTTTTAAAAATAGAACAGGGCGGAGATCATCCTCTGCCCCATTTTTTTACGGTAGCTTAGCCGCACTGTTCCCTCAGCTCGTCCATATATTTGTAAAAAGTGGTTTTAGAAATCCCAGCCAGCTTCCAACATTGCTCATTTGTCAGCTCCCCGCCAAACGCTTTGCTGTGCTTTTTAATATATTCTTTGGCATGCAGGGACTTTTGGGTAACCAGTTTCCGCCCTTTTTCGATACCGGGTCTTTTCCCGTGGCGCACAGCGGTCTTGATCCCTTCTTTTGTACGCTGCTGCAGGTCTTTTACCTCTTTCTCTGACTGCGCAAAGGCAAGGCGGATGTTCCTTTCCAGCATTTTCAGCTGATATACTTCCAGGGCTTGCATGATTGCCCGGATCATTTCGCCAAGGTCTCCGTCTTCGATCGGGAATTCCTGTCCCATCATCTTCTGAAGCTGCTCTACACTGTCCCTGTAGGCAGCTGTATCAATGTGCCGCTCTTTTAAGAAAACAAGCTCAATGCCCCGGCTATACAGCTCCATGTAGAGCTGGAATCCCTCTTCTGCATCACGGCTCATACGGCTTACACTGTCAAACACAATGGTATCGCCGGGAGATACACGGCGGATCAGCTTGTTAAATTCCTCCCTGCCCTGAAATTTTGTTCCGGTGTATACTTCCTGCACGATGATGCTATCCGGATCATAACTTTTAGCGTTCCGGATTTGACGTTCAATAGACTGCTTGGGGGTACTTACTCGGCAGTATGCCCATGTATGGTTCATGCTGTTTCTCCTTTCTATCCTAAAACTTACGTTCGTTTTCTTTAGGACTTTATTTTTAGTTGGTTACAAATAGCATTTGCATGTGTTTTAGGACTTTTATTTCCTATGGATGTTTTGGTACTTTTCATATGTTCCGGGTGCAACGCAAAATTGGGAGGTAAAATGTCTATGAGTAAATTTTTGAAAATCGGCAGCTATACATCAAAGTTAATGCGGGAGTATTACAGGCAGGGCTGGATCTTCAAGGACGAAGAAGCCTTCTTAAACCGTCCGGATGCAGTGTGTTACGTTCCAGAGCTTTCCGATACTCCGTATACACGTAAGGACTTCGTGGAATTGTGCAACGGGCAGGAGGATCTGGCTGCTGACTGCTTTGAGGCTGTGGATTGGCAATGCCCGGAAACTTGGGTTGACGAGCAATACAGGGACAGGGAGTGGGGCTGGTGCCCCCGGTGCCAAAAGATATACACAATGGAGGGGGAAGCATGTCCGTGCCCGGTATGCGGCTTTACACCCGAATGAAAACCTGTAGATCCCCATTCCCTGTGTTATACTACTGTATATGAGATTACAGCAGGAGGCTTAGTGATTATGGGAACCATCTTAAGTTATGCAGAAGCAAAAGAAATCTACGGAACAATCAATGCACATCTGGACCGCACCGATGCGGATATGGTTGGGCTTTATCAAGATATGGTTGCCCGTGCCATCCGATATGCCCATATACGGGCTGGGTGGGCTGCCTTAACCAGGGAGCAGAAGCGGGATCAGGATGCAAGCCGCACATCGGCTCATGACGCTTTTATTGCATCTTTAAATATCGTAGCACGCACACAAGGGGATACAGGAACAGGGTGGAGAGGGAGGTTCTCTGATGACCGTAAACGGATCGGGGATTTTGCCTGCTATATCGCTCTTTTTGAGGCTATCGAAGCGAGATAACATTCCCACCAGTCTCCCTATACAAATAGGAAGATTGGGGATGCTCCCTTTCTCCTACTTTGTCTGGTTGTCTGATTTATTTTGTAATAATAGTTTTTAACATAGATTACAATAATAAAAATCTAAAAATAGTATTCCTTGATGATTATTTGAAAAAAGTCAAGCAATCATTCTATCTGTATAAAGCAGAAGAGTAGTAAATGTCCCGTATCTTCTGCTATGTCCGTTTGTCTGATTTATTTTGTAATAATAATTTCTAACATAGGTTGTACATGAAGACCCGAAATAGTAGATCAAATTAGTTTATTGGAAAAAATCCAGACAACCAGACAAATATGCGTACCATGAAATTTTCCTATCTATACAGAGCAGAAGAAAAGCAGATGTCCCGTATCTTCTGCTCTGTCCGTATGTCTGATTTATTTTGTAATAATAGTTTCTAACATAGGTTGTATATGAAGACCCAAAATAGTAGATCAAATTAGTTTATTGGAAAAAATCCAGACAACCAGACAAATATGCGTACCATGAAATTTTCCTATCTGTACAGAGCAGAAGAGAGACAGATGTCCCGTATCTTCTGTTTATCTGATTTAGTTTCCAACATAGGTTGTACACGAAGATTAAAAATAGTAAATCAAATTAATTTGTTGGAAAAAAGCCAGACAATCAGACAAGGGGATAATCACGGAGGTTGCTCTGCATGATAGTATGGGAAATGAAGCACGCATCAAATATTCCTTGTCCCATTTCTGGGAAATTCTACTGTGTATCTCTTTGCGTATCCATGGAGATACGTCAGCGCTTTCTCCGTTTTGTATGAAAATGCTGCCTTTTTATGCGCAGCAAGCTGCGCCGGATGTAAAAGTGAAAAACTTACGCTTAAAGAAAGGAGCAGCACTATGAACCATCTCACATTCCAGCAATTCACGGAAGAAATCGTCACTTCTATCAAATCTTATTTGCCAACAGAGTATGCAGATGCATTTATCGACATCCAACGTATCCCAAAACCTGGCAACAAAATCCTTACAGGGATTGTAATCCGCCAGTCATCCCAAGGTGTATCCCCAATCATCTATCTCGATGATGCGTATCAGGAATACCTCAACGGGCAAAAACTTGATACGATTGTACAGGGGCTGGCAGCTACAATTCAAAACAGGGATTTCTTTATTCCGGATATGCGCCTGTACTCAGAATGGGAGAGAGCGAAAAAACTGGTTGTCAGCCGTTTGATCAACACGAAATTGAATACTGTGTATATCGCTGACCGTCCGGTAACCTCCATCAGTGGATCCGATATAGGGATTATTTATGATTTGGATCTATCCCGAGTTGCCACTGATGAAATGTTATCCCCGGTTACTTATGCGCATATGGAGCGCTGGGGCGTAACGCTTCCGGACATTGCTTCCGCTGCGCAGGAAAACAATCCCCGTCTCCGACCGGTGCGTATCCAGTCGCTGGGTCAGATGTTATCGGATGCTATTGCGGATGTGGACATCCAGGGAGTGGATAACCTGCTGTATGTCATTACGAATGACGGGTTAAGCCATGGGGCTGTTGCAGTCACCTACCCAGGCGTAAATGAACAGATTAAGCTCCGTTTGGGAGAATACTATCTCATTCCGTCGAGCATCCACGAAATGCTGGCTGTAAGCCAAAATAAATCTAATCCGGAAGACCTTGCCCAGTTGATCCAAAGCATTAATTCCAGCCAGGTACCTCCGGAAGATGTGCTGGATAACATTCCCTATGTCCTGCAGGACGGATGCCTGATCCCGGCAATTAGGACCACACCGATGGATATACCTTGCTGTGATCCTGTAATCCCATTTTCCTAATAATTATTTCCAGATGCCGTCTGCTATAGTGGGCGGCGTCTGTCTAAAAGGAGAAAAATCCATGTGTAAAGAAATCCAAATAGACAGCTTCCAGGAAGTGGCTGTCCGGCTGGTCCGTATGCCGGCTTCCCACTGCCAGGATCCAGCTGTTGATTCGCCCGGCAAAGCGGCTCTCTTCATGGCATCCCTGCTCGGAGGCTGTACGGTAGAAAACATGGCTGTTGTTATGACGGATACCCGCCTGAAGCCCCTCTGTTATTCCGTTGTCAGCAGGGGCTCCATCGACATGGCATGTTATTCCCCGGCGGAAATCCTCAGGGTTGCAATCCTGAGTAATGCGGCAGGGGTCCTGTGCTTCCACAACCATCCCAGCGGTAATCCCTCTCCCTCGAAAGAAGATGATGCGGTTGCATTGAACCTTGCTGATGCGCTCCGGCTTTTCCGGATCCCTTTGTATGACTTTGTCATCGTTGGCGGATCTGAGCTTTTTTCCTACAGGGAACAGGGGCGTGGCCCGTATCGGAGGGATCCTTCCGCCTGTACAGCAAAGATCGCTGAGACGGTCTGAAAGCAAAAAATACATGGCAGCTCAATCGCCCCAGGGGCTTTCGGCTGCCATATTTTTTTACGGCCCAGACTGGAAGTGGGCCTGTCCTGTAATGCCGTACTTCTTCAAATACTCTTCGTGTTCCCCTTCCAGGAGGAAGTCCAGGGGACGGTTCAGGTAGATCATCCATTCACCCTTTTCGTTTTTTCGCATCCCGATATAGTGCATAAGCTTTAAGTGCTCCGTGCAGTCATTAATGACAGTGCGGAAAGCATGGTCCGGGGAATCGTAGATGCCCTCATAGATTTCATCCTTAACCCTGTAGGGACGGACTTCTTTTGCCTTACAGCAGGATCCGTCATTCTCAACGCAGGCTTTGTAAATCAAGTAGTACATCCGGACTACGAATTCTGCAAAATTTCCCTTTTTCTCTGTACGTTCCTTTTCAAAGTATGCCCGCTGTGTATCAATATGCTCCTGTGTCCAAGGCCTCTTGGAATACATTTTTCCTGAATTCCAGAAATACGCTTTTCTTGTATTATCCATTTTTCCTCACCGCCTTAGTCCTATTTTTTTCTGAGAGTCATTGTATCGCCCATAGAATAGATCCTGCCGAATAACGAAAGCTCCAATTCCTCGGCCATCTCTACCCTCTGGTCATGCCGTTTTTTTAACTCTTCCTTTGTCAGTTTTTCAACATTATCCTTCTTTTTCTTTGTATCTTTCATGTCGTCGTCCTCCTCATAAAATGTTTTCGCTGCGGTATCTGCAACCGCATTTTTATAGTTTTCATCAATGGTTTTTCGCATCTGTCCGGGCACAAAGGCTGTATCCAGCCTGTCACCCGATGCTTTTTTGCCATTGTATTTTTCCTCTTTGGCTTTTTCCAATACAAATGTCCAACTGCTTTTGTTTTTTCGTGAAACGGTTACCCCCAGTTTTGCGAGATTATCTTCCAGATCTGCAAAGCTTGTGGTGACACTCAGCGCTGTCCGGATCCGCTCTGCCAGATCATCCGTCCAGCAATAGGTCTTTGGATCCGCTTTCAACGCCTTTGTCCGTTTCTGCCGTTTCTTCTCGGTTTTCGAATGATTTTTTCCATGGTCTACAGCAATCCCGGCTTGATCCATTTCTGTCTCGATTTCATCACGTACCGCCCGGTAAGAGGTCTGCCTCCCACGACACGCTTTAAGCGTTTGACTGTGTAGGGAATTGACCGTTCCGTGTACGTGGACCAGACCGCTGTGCCCATCCTTTTGTGCTACCAGCGTATATTGATGTCCCGGATAGATCTTTTCGATTGCGGCAGATGCAAGATCCGCTGCCTGTTCTAAAGAAGCCGGATCTGCGGGGTCCAATTCTTTTTCACTGAAAGAGAATAACAGCATATATGCCTGGATGTCACCGATGGCTCTGCCGCCTTTTTTCCAAACACGGGCAAACTGTTTCCTGATACCTTTTGCACTGCCAGTATCAACAATTCCTCCGCCGCATCGGAAAGCGCCGATCCGTTCCTCTATCTGATGCTTTTTATCTGTCATTGGATAGGTAATAGAAGCGTAGCCATTTCTGGATGACTTGATACCGGAATACATTTTTTGTTCACCTCAGTTTCTATATTTATAGGTTTCAAGATCAGGGATTCCTGTTGCCCCGGATCCGTACTTTAAAAGTAGTACGATCCATCAGATCAGCGGCTTTTTCGGCCATTGTTTCCTGCTTTGACATCGTGCGATTGTAGGTATCTGTTAAGGCTTCCGAAAATCTCAAAAACGTCTCTTTTTCTTCATCATTTTGCAACTGTACTTTTCCAGCTCTGATATCTCGGATCAGCGTAGAAAGGTTAGTCCCGATCCTCCGGACCTGTAAGGTATTTTCGTTCATGTCCTTTTGTAAACGATTCAATTTTTCTGCTGTGCCGTCATCCAATCCGCAGGCTACGATACGCTGTAAATAAGCGTCTCCCTGTCGCTTTCGATACGCCTGAACTATCGCTTTCATCTCTGAATGGAATAACGCTTTCCGAATGACTTCTGCCTGTGAGCAGTGAAGCTCTTCCGTCAGCGCACATAAGAAGTCGTATTCTTCATTGCTTACCCGTATATGTAGATTCTTCAGGGGCATTTCTTTTCACCTCCCTTCCCCATTCTTTTCTCTGGTTGCGCATCCCGAATATTACTACGTTTATCGTAACTGTTATGATGCGCAACGCGGCTTATTTGCCTATCTATGAGTTGCTACAACTTGCTTCATTTCGTATGCTTCGGGGAAGGGAAGTGAAGTGAACCACTCCACCGGAACCGCTTCGCTCCTTTCCGGTGGACCGGCCGCTTTGCGCCTGTGGTTCTTGAGACGGGCGCATCTCCGATGCCTTTGCCCTTCTCAAACTCTTCCCGAAACCCCCTCGCTGTCGCAGCGTTATAAGCGGCTCAATATCATTTGATGGAGCATTGGCTCTTCGTCCAGAGCCTCAGTATTGTTCTCGCCATCGTCCAGCACCGGAACTTCAAGAAGTTCCTCTCGGTAAGTCTGATAATCGTAAAACCGCCTCAGCTTATACATGAAGCTTTGTACTTTACTGTCAGACATGTTGATAATATCAAAGTCTGTACAGTCATCAAAAGCGTTCATAAAGCAGCGGGCAATCGTATTGTATCTGGCTTCCTTGGCTGCCTCCAATTCAGCTTCCATCTCCAGCATTTTCTGTTTGGTTTTTTCAAGATTCTTTTGGATTGTAGCTGCACTCTTTTTTCGCTGGTTTCCCATTCCGTCACCTCCCTTGTGGGCGAATGTATAATTATTCATTTCTTATGCATAATTATACCATCTATCGGGTGCTATGTAAACAGCTATATTCTTAAAAAAGTATGAATTAATAGTGTACTATAGATGCTTTGATATGTCAAACATTTACCTGTTGCGCGATGCATATTTATTCTTTTTCAAAGTATATTTATTCTTTTTTATGTGCTTGTTTAAGCACCGGGAGGAATCATGAAATGTGTATTTTAAGGCTTGATTATGGATGTTAAAACATCTATAATAAAAGAAAGAAAAATGTGGGAAAAGGAAGTGGGAAACGTAAGATAAGCAAACTAGAAAATTGCACTTGCAGTATGTAAGAGCCAGATGTATATTAACATTAAGGAAGGAGGAAAAAGACAAAAACCATGAACACAAACATCGTTTCAAAGTTAAAGCGCTTCGCCATCGGGGCGGCCGTTCTGGGCATGGCAGTCATCCAGCCCATCGACGTGATGCCCACGGCATCGCCCTTAAACACTGTCGTGACGGCAGAAGCAGCTGTGGCTAGGAAAAAGCCAGGCAGAGTAACGCTCAGGAAGATCTCTTCCCCGGCGTACAACCAGATCAAGATCACCTGGAAGAAGGCGTCCAACGCCACCAACTACGTAATCTTCTACAAGAAGCAGGGCGCCAGAAAGTGGACGAAGTTAAAGGTCGTATCGTCAAAGACCACCAGCTACACCCATAAGTCTTCCAAGAAGTATCCCATCGTTGTGGGACAGAAGTACACCTATACAGTACGTGCCTACAACAACAAAGCCAAAAAGTACGGCTCCTACAACACCAGGGGCTTAACCGCCAGGACCCTTCCGGGTACGGTAAAGCTGAAAAAGGCGTCGTTAAACTCCAAGAAGACCGTAGCAACGATCACCTGGAACAAAGCGTCCGGTGCCAGCCATTACGCCATCTTCCGCAAAACGGGCCGCTCCGGCTGGAAGAAACTGGGAACCTTAAGTTCAAAATACTTAAAGTACAACGATAGACGCCCCGTGACCGGAACAAAGAACACCTATACAGTGCGTGCCTATTACAGCAAAACCAGGACCTACGGCAAGTACAACACCAGAGGCGTATCCGTCACGCTGCCGAAAGTAAAGGTCAGCAAGCTGACGTTGAATCGGACATCTGTATCCTTAACAAAGAAAGGTCAGACCTATCAGCTGAAGGCAACTGCTTCTCCGTCCAATGCGACGACGAAGAGTGTGACCTGGCAGAGCAGCAACACAAGGGTCGTAACGGTCAACAGCGCCGGAAGGCTGACAGCTGTGGGCAACGGCAGTGCCACGATCACGGCTACCGCGAAAGACGGCAGCAAAAAGAAAGTCACTTGTAAAGTGACCGTGAAGATTCCAAGAGTGGTAAAAGTAAGCAAGCTGACGTTGAATCGGACATCTGTATCCTTAACAAAGAAAGGTCAGACCTATCAGCTGAAGGCAACTGCTTCTCCGTCCAATGCGACGACGAAGAGTGTGACCTGGCAGAGCAGCAACACAAGGGTCGTAACGGTCAACAGCGCCGGAAGGCTGACAGCTGTGGGCAACGGCAGTGCCACGATCACGGCTACCGCGAAAGACGGCAGCAAAAAGAAAGTCACTTGTAAAGTGACCGTGAAGATTCCGACAGTGGTAAAAGTAAGCCGCGTATCGTTAAATAAGAACGATCTGGCACTCACCAGCAAGGGACAGAGCTATCAGTTAAGCGCCTCTGTAGCGCCGTCCAACGCATCGAACAAGTCGGTGAAATGGACCAGCGGCAACCCGAAGGTAGCAACGGTGAGCAGTTCCGGCAAAGTCACTGCAGTAGCAAACGGAAACACCACGATTACGGCAACGGCTGCCGATGGCTCCGGCAAGAAAGACATCTGTGCGGTAACCGTGAACATTCCGAAGCCGGCAGATCCGACCCCGACGCCTACACCGAGTGTGGTAAAAGTAAGCAGCGTATCGTTGAATCCATCTTCGCTGAGTCTCACGAAGAAAGGACAGACCGCTCGGTTAAGTGCAACGGTGTCTCCGTCCAACGCGACGAATAAGAGCATCAACTGGAGCAGCAGCAACAGCAATGTGGCAACGGTCAACAATGGGGTAGTCACTGCAGTCGGAAACGGCAGCGCAACGATCACCGCAACCGCAGCCGATGGCTCCGGAAAGAGAGCAAGCTGCAGCGTAACGGTGAACATTCCGACGACACCATCCAATGTCGAAACCGTGAACATTGCAGGTGGACAGACATACATTTGCGCACTAGGACCAAACGATGTGACATCCGGAATCATCCTGAAGAACGTAACCTACGTACTAACTGGAAACACTGAATGTATTGAAATTAACGGTGACAAGTACGCACCGGAAATCCAATCAAAACCCAGACAGTTCACCATCACAGGTCTCAAAGCTGGATCAGTCAAAGTATTGGCACAATACAACAACAAGACCATCCATACCTGGAACATCAACGTGACCTCCAACTGGTCCACCTACATGGGCTATGAAAACTGGAAAAAAAGCGTGGAAGCTCAGATCTGGAAAAACGGCATGTCTGTCAAAGACAAACTGGATGCCCTGCATCATTACATCAACACAGAATTTACCTTCCGTCTTGGATACGGCAACAAATACGAATGCTACCAGGACAAGATGGTGGACTGTGTAGGTGCCAGCGACTTCTTCGGAGACATGGCAAAAGATCTTGGCGTAGAAGTTCGCTACGTAGACTATCATACCGGAACCATGTATGAATATCTGGTCTATGCTGCGTCAAACTCTACCGGACATACCTGCAATGCTGTGTACCTGAATGGACAATGGGTGATGTACGACGCACAGCCTCCGGCATAACACAAACACAAAAACCCCATCCTATTACGGGATGGGGTCATTTTTTTATTATACACACAACAAAAAAGCAGGAGAGTCATTCTCCTGCATACACCCGTTCAACAAGACATTTCACAAAAATGCCGATTTAATCATAAATTTGTACCCTCAAATCATCAGGCATAACAACATTATGTACAGCCTGAATAAATTCATAATCCCTATTTTCCCCAATTCCAAGTCCAACTAAATCGAACTTCATATTTTCTATTTCCTGCTGATAAAAATCTCTCAATAATAGATTTTGATATCTTATATGATCTTTTTTATGTTTTTCCTTTTTACCAAAATAAATATAAGAACCAAACCAAACAATACATACAAATAATGAAACATAGAAAACCGTCATAAATTACGACACCTCTCTTTTTTTTATTCCATTTATTTCAAACATTCATAACCTCATCACCTTCGTATATTAGCAAGAACACGCGACAACATCTGATTCCTCGCCATTGATTCTTTAGTAGGCATGGTGTTTGTCTGACGAATAACTGTTTCGGCATCCTTTCCACTCAAAGTAGGAGTTGCCTGTATCGATTTCATTGTTGACATGTTTCTCAACTCACGCCTTCGCATCTTTTTTCAATTCCTGTTCCATTTATTTCAATTATTAGAGACATCGTATGTTCCATTCTTGTCCTGAACGACATCCGAACAAAATATTTATTCTACGCAACATCCTGAAACCTCTTCGAATCCACCATACATCAACCATAACGGTTTGTCAACCATCGGGTGCCCCGAAAATGCAAAAAAGGAGGAAAAGCCCCATCGTTACGTAACAGCGCAGAAAGATCCGATGGAGCAAGCAATATGCAAACAACAAACAAAATCAACACAAAAAGGAACGATCGCATGAAAACACAAACCAAAACCGTTGCCATTCAATTACACTTCGATGACAGCACCGATAAAACGTTAATACTTTTAACCTACCCGGCAATGCTGACGGATCAACAGGTAAAACAAACACTTGCAAACGCCAACAATCATCTGTATGATACAGACCAATATGGAAAACTCGGATATTCCGCAACAACATTACTGCGATACATAGAAAAAACATACCACTGGTCTTACCAGCTCATAGAAACTGATATTACGTGGTCTGATATAGAATAGCAACAAAATCCAATTCACTACAAGACAGAAAGGAGCAACCTATGCCAAAAACCGTAACCTTCGGCATGTTCTATGAAATGTACGGACGTGTTTCAATCGATATTCCGGACGACATACGACTCGATAGCAACAACCAAAAAGAACAAATCATAAAACACCTCAATAACATTTGGAATGACATCCCGCTGCCAAAAGACGCCGGATACGTTACAAATTCCCAGCGTCTCGACAAAGACGGCATCATTACCATCGAAGAAACGAAAATCCCAACAAAAAAACCATACACCTCTGGTAACCATATGAATGCCATCGCCGACCTCTTAGGTCTGGAACTCTTCGAAAAATTCAACATCATCGGAACGCTGAATGCACTGGAAAGCAAAATGGACGGAATCATTCGCAACCCATATTACTTTACCGATGAAGGGCTAAACAATCGAAACGTGTACAGTAATCCTTCCATAATTCTGGATTCATCTGCAAATCCGGATCTGTGGATAAGATATTCTTGATCTGACTGTATTCCGGTGCATTGCCTGGCAGCCGCTTCCGGAACTTCCGAAAGAAGGAAAAAACAGATGCAAAAGTGCTACAATGCTACAACTTCAATTTTTTTGTAGCATTACTTGTAGCATGCAAAATACCCTTACAATTACTGGATAAAACCATCGTTCGGCTACGATGCTACAAGTTGGAGCGAACCTTTATATAGTGAAAAATACAAAATTACGGTTCCCTATAAAATCCCCTAGTACAAAAGAAATTAAATAACTAGCTAAATATTTTTGTTTGTGCTATACTGA